>CDZG01056291.1_pt1 | contig 14161 bp, 14 predicted proteins | sample 557741 | NCBI WGS metagenome assembly CDZG01 (sample SAMEA3182086, study PRJEB8094) | gut metagenome | biome: human; feature: gut; material: Stool; isolation source: human stools | place: Canada | collected 2013-01-21
AGTTGAACGGGAAAGGAGCGTGGCCCTGAGATGAAGCAGGATCAACGTCAAGACGAGATTGTGCCTGTTTTAGCATTCGGGAACCGGGAAAACCACCATCTGCATATCGGCCGGCGAAAGCTGAAGAGCATTTTTGCAATGTTTTTGGGCTTTTGCTTCTGGCAGTTGCTTCGTCTGGTGCTGCCGGAACTGGAGACGCACCCACTCTTCATCTATATTTACGCGATGATCGAGATCCGGGAGTCCTCCAAGAAAACGAAAGAAAACGGGAAAAAGCGTATTTGGGCGACGCTGATCGCCATTGGCGTCGGGATGCCGTTTCTGCTTTTGACGGATCTGCTCCGGAACACAGAGCATATGATGTGGGAAAAGGGCTGGTATGAGATCGTAATTTTGCTGGCCGGAACGCTTGCGGTGCTTTGCGTGGCGGAGTGGGCGAACTGCCGCGATTACTGCGGGCTTTCCGCCTCGATCGCGGTCATTTTGATAATCAGCCATTTTGAGAGCAGTGTCTATCTACGCTCTTTGATGCGGGCCGTACAGACGGTCGTGGGCGTGTCGATCGCGTGGCTGGTCAATGTCAAGCTGTTTCCGTATCCGGCGACGAAGGGAAGTCTCAGTGCATGGCTGCTGCAAAGGCGCGAGCGCCGAAGCACGCTGAGGGCGGAAGCGGAAAATGCGGAGCAGGGCGCCGCTTCGGCGTTGAAGACAGAAAGAGAGGATGGGGACGAATGCGGATACAAGGACTGCAAAAGCTGACGCTGCTGGATTATCCAGGGCGGACGGCCTGTACGGTGTTTTTGTCTGGCTGCAACTTCCGCTGCCCGTTCTGCCATAACGCGCCGCTGCTCACCGCAGCGGACGAAGACGGCATGGACGAAGACGGCATGGACGAAGACGAGCTGCTGGCGTTTTTGAAAAAACGGCAGGGGCTTCTCGACGGTGTTGCCGTTACCGGCGGAGAGCCGCTTTTGCGCCCGGAGCTTCCCGCTCTGCTGGAAAAGATCAAGGCGCTGGGCTATGCGATCAAGCTGGACACGAACGGCGCGTTTCCGGAGCAGCTGGAGGCAGTTGTGCGTGCAGGGCTGGCAGACTATGTTGCCATGGACGTCAAAAACAGCCCCGTGCGCTACGCACAAACCGTTGGCGCGGTGGAGCTTGACCTTATGCCCATTGATAAAAGCGTCTCATTTTTGCTGCGCGGCACCGTAGACTACGAATTTCGGACAACTGCCGTAGCAGAGATTCACGACGATGCCTCGTTTCTAAGCCTTGCAGACTGGCTCGCAGGCGCAAGGCGGTACTATATCCAGCGCTTCCAGCCGCGCGATACGGTCCTGCGGGCAGGCCTCAGCGCTCCATCTGAAATGCAGCTTCATTGCTGGGCGGAGCTGGTACGGCCCAAGATACCCGCTGTGGAGATCCGGGGGATATGAATAACAATATGTTGTTATCGATATTTCGAATAAACACAATATATTGTATAAAACCATTGACAAACCACAAGCTTTCAGGTTAGAATGGGATGCAGCGCAAGGCGCGGCATCCCATTTCATTTCACTCGAAGGCGCACAGAGGAGGATCAGCTATGTACCGGGTAACAAAAAGAGACGGAAGCATCACAGAATTTCACATTGCCAAGATCGGCAATGCCATCACAAGAGCCTTTGAGGCCGTTGGCCGGCAGCAGCATCCGAGCGTGATCGAGCTGCTGGCTCTGCGTGTCACGGCGGAGTTTGAGCCGAAGATCCGGAATGAGCTGATCTCAGTCGAAGATATTCAGGACTGCGTCGAGCGCGTTCTGAGCGAAGCGGGCTATTCGGATGTGGCAAAGGCCTACATTCTCTACCGCAAGCAGCGGGAAAAGCTGCGCAACGTCGGAAGCACCCTGCTCAATTATAAGGAGCTGGTGGACAATTATCTCCGGATCAACGACTGGCGCGTGAAGGAGAATTCCACGGTCACGTATTCCGTCGGCGGCCTGATCCTGTCCAACTCCGGCGCGATCACGGCGAATTACTGGCTGAGCGAAATTTATGACGCGGAGATCGCACAGGCGCATCGGAATGCAGAGCTGCACCTGCACGACCTCAGCATGCTCACCGGCTACTGTGCTGGATGGAGCCTCAGGCAGCTCATCCAGGAGGGGCTTGGCGGCGTACCGGGAAAGATCAGTTCCTCTCCGGCGTCCCACCTTTCCACGCTCTGCAACCAGATGGTGAACTTCCTCGGCATCATGCAGAATGAGTGGGCAGGCGCGCAGGCATTTTCCTCGTTTGACACCTATCTCGCGCCCTTCGTCCGCGTGGATAAACTGACGCAGCGTGAGGTCAAGCAGTGTGTGCAGTCGTTCGTCTACGGTGTCAATACGCCGTCGCGCTGGGGTACGCAGGCACCGTTTTCCAACATCACGCTCGACTGGACGGTGCCGAAGGATATGGCAAACCTTCCTGCCATCGTCGGCGGGCAGGAGCAGCCGTTCACCTACGGCGAGTGTCAGAAGGAAATGGACATGGTGAACAAAGCCTTCATCGAGCTGATGATCGAGGGCGATGCGAATGGGCGGGGCTTCCAGTACCCCATCCCGACCTACTCCATCACCCGGGATTTCGACTGGAGCGAAACGGAAAACAACAGGCTTCTGTTTGAAATGACGGCCAAATACGGCACGCCGTATTTCTCCAACTACATCAACTCCGACATGGAGCCAAACGACGTGCGCTCGATGTGCTGCCGCCTGCGGCTTGATCTGCGGGAGCTGCGCAAAAAATCCGGCGGCTTCTTCGGCTCCGGCGAGTCGACCGGTTCGGTCGGCGTTGTGACGATCAACCTGCCGAGGATCGCGTATCTTGCCGAAGGCGAGGCGGATTTCTACCGGAGGCTCGACAAGCTGATGGACATCGCCGCGCGTTCGCTCAAGACGAAGCGCATGGTCATCACGAAGCTGATGGAGGGTGGGCTCTACCCCTATACCAGACGCTATCTCGGCACGTTTGAGAATCATTTTTCGACGATCGGCCTTGTCGGCATGAATGAGGCGGGGCTGAACGCGAAATGGCTCCGGAAAGATCTGACCCACCCGGAGACGCAGGCGTTTGCCAAAGACGTACTGAACCATATGCGGCAGCGGTTGAGCGACTATCAGGAGCAGTACGGAGATCTCTACAATCTGGAGGCTACTCCGGCAGAATCTACAGCCTACCGCCTTGCAAAGCACGACAAAATGCTCTACCCTGATATCATCACGGCGAATGAAAACGGCACGCCGTATTACACGAACTCCAGCCATCTGCCGGTCGGGTACACAGAGGATATCTTCTCCGCGCTCGATGTACAGGATGAACTGCAGACGCTCTATACCTCCGGCACGGTATTCCATGCCTTCCTCGGAGAAAAGCTGCCGGACTGGAAGGCGGCGGCAAGCCTCGTTCGGAAAATCGCGGAGAATTACCGCCTACCGTATTACACGCTGTCGCCGACCTACTCCGTCTGTAAGAACCACGGCTATCTTGCAGGAGAGCAGCCGGTCTGCCCCTTCTGCGGCGAGAAAGCAGAGGTCTACAGCCGTATCACCGGTTATTACCGCCCCGTGCAGAACTGGAACGATGGCAAAGCGCAGGAATTCAAGGATCGCAGAACGTATGACATCGGTGCATCGAAGCTGGCGCATAGCGGCGTCCGGAAACAGGAGCCGAAAGCGGAGCGGCAGGCAGAGCTGTTGAATGAAATACCAGAACTGTTTGCGACAAAGACCTGCCCGAACTGCAAGCAGGCCGAGCAGCTGCTGGATGCGGCAGACATCCGCTATACGGTGCGGTTTGCAGAGGAGAACCGCGACACCGTCCGCGCCCTTGGCATCCGGCAGGCACCGACGCTGGTATCCGGCGGGCAGAAGTGGACCGGCGTGAGCGGTGTGCGGGAGTTTATTGCCGCAAAGGAGAACGCAAATGTATGAGATCCTGATCGTTGGCGGCGGCCCTGCTGGTCTGACGGCGGCAATTTATGCTGCCCGTGCCGGTAAGCATGTGGCTGTTCTGGAGAGAGGATCGACCGGCGGGCAGATCATATCCGCGCCGTTGGTGGAAAACTATCCGGGCATTCCTTCGGTTTCCGGCACAGAACTTGCCCGGCAGATGACCGAACAGGCGTGCACATTCGGCGCGGAGATCGTTTATACAGAGGCGGTGGGGCTTGAGAAAACGCCGGCGGGCTTCCGGGTCCTCTGCACAGACGGCGCTCGAGAGGCAAAAACGGTGATTCTTGCGACCGGTGCGGCGCACCGGTCACTGGGGCTTGCGGCGGAAGATGCGCTTACCGGCTGCGGCGTATCCTACTGCGCTGTCTGCGACGGCGCGTTTTATGAGGGATTGGACGTTGCGGTCGTGGGCGGCGGAGATACGGCAGTTCAGGATGCACTGCTCCTGGCAAACGCCTGCCGCAGCGTGACGCTTATCCATCGGCGTAACGCCTTCCGCGCAAGCCCTCATCTGGTTAGCTGTGCGGAGCGGCAGGAGAATATCCGGATCCTTCGGAACTATACGGTACAGAAGCTTCTTCGGCATGGAGATGTCCTGCAAGGTGTGGAGCTTCTGAATCTCGAAACCGAGGAGACGGAGCGGCTGGATATGGACGGTCTGTTCATCGCAGTCGGTCAGGCCCCGCAGAGTGCTCCTTTTCAGGAAGCCGTTGCGGTAGAGAACGGGTATTATCTGGCGGGTGAGGATACAAAAACAAGCCTGCCGGGTGTCTTTGCAGCCGGAGATGGACGCAAAAAGCAGGTGCGTCAGCTCACAACCGCTGTTTCGGATGGTGCAGCAGCCGCGCTTGCGGCGTGCCGCTATCTGGAGGAGCAGGGTCAGTCAGAATGATGCAGCACACGGGGCCGGAACAGCCCCCACGCGTGCGATAACAGAGAAGCTGCCGGTGTACTACCGGCAGCTTTCAAACGCTATATTTATAGTTTTCCGCGGTATTTTTGCATGATCGCAGCAAAAAGTTCTCCATTGCTGGGCGGAGAGTAGGTGATCGCGTTTGCACCGGCGTGGATGGTCTCCAGGATCGTTTCATCGTTCGGTCCTCCGGTTGCAAGAATCGGAATGTTCGGAAACTGCGCACGGATGCGGCGCACGATCTGCGGCGTCGCCGCCGCGCCGGACACATTGAGAAAATCAGCCCCGGCCTCGATCCGGCTGCGGATGTCCATCTGGTCGGAAACGATTGTCGCAATCACAGGGATGTCGACAACCTCCTTGATGCGGGAAATGACTTCATTGGAAATCGGCGCATTGACGACGACCCCGAAGGCTCCCTGATTTTCCGCCTCAATCGCCAGCCGGACAGAGCGGTCTCCGCCTGTGATCCCACCGCCGACGCCGACAAAGACCGGTACGTCCGAGATACTGATTACCGCCTGCGAAATTGCCGGCTGTGGTGTAAAGGGATAAACGGCGATGATTGCATCGGCATTGCGATTGCTGAATGTCCCGGCGCAGCAGAAGCCTGTTTGCAAGGATGTGTAGCTTGCATCTGATTGCATGGTTCCTCTTACATCTTGAATCTTTCACAATTTGACCTTGCATTTTGCCGAAAGGTACGTATAATGATGGGGAATAAAAATGAAGAAATGAAGGAATTCCATCATGCGTACCTTATTGTCACTCTCTGTTGCAGTCCTCGCGGGTCTGCTGATGACCCGTGTTGCAAAGCCCCTGAAGCTGCCGTCGGTGACGGCGTATCTGGTCGCGGGCGTGCTCATCGGCCCGTACTGCCTGGGTCTTCTCGGCATCGAGGGACTCGGCTTTCCGACGCAGGAGGCTGTGGACAGCCTGTCTTTGATCTCTGAGGTCGCGCTGGGCTTCATCGCGTTCTCCATCGGCAGCGAGTTCCGCGTGTCGGAGCTCAAGCATACCGGCAAGCAGGCGTTCGTCATCGGCGTGCTGCAGGCGCTGGCCGCAACCTTCCTGATCGATATCGCTCTGGTTGCGATTGCACTCGTTACGAACGGCAAGCTCACGATCGCCCAGGCCATCACCCTCGGGGCCATCGGTACGGCGACGGCCCCGGCCGCTACGCTGATGGTCGTCCGGCAGTATAAGGCCAAGGGCCCGCTGGTCGACCTGCTGCTGCCGATCGTCGCGCTGGACGACGCAGTCGGTCTGGTGGTGTTCGCGGTGTCGTTCGGCATTGCGAAGGCGCTCAATACCGGCTCGTTCGACGTGATCTCCATTGTCGTCGATCCGCTCATCGAGATCGTCTGCTCGCTGGCGCTCGGCGCGCTCGGCGGCTGGGTGCTGACGCAGCTGGAAAAGCTGTTCAACTCCAACACGAACCGTCTGAACATGACCATCGCCTTCGTCTTCCTGACCTCGGCGCTGGCCATGGCGGAATTCAAGATCGGCCCGGTCACGATCGGCTTCTCGTCGCTTCTGACATGCATGATGCTCGGCACACTGTTCTGCAACCTCTGCCCGCTGTCGGGTGAGATCATGGAAAAGGCCGACCGGTGGACGAGCCCGCTGTTCGCGGCGTTCTTCGTCATCTCCGGCGCGGGGCTGGATCTGGGCGTGTTCAAAGACGGTATGATCGTTCTCATCGGCGTTGTGTATATTTTGACGCGCTCGCTTGGCAAGTATCTCGGCGCGCATTACTCCGCAAAGCTCATGAAATGTGAGCCGCAGATCTGCAAATATCTCGGCATCACCCTGCTGCCGCAGGCCGGCGTCGCGCTCGGCATGTGCGTGACGGCGCGCCAGCTCGGCGCGGAGGGCGACCTCATCCGCAACATCACGCTGTTCGCCATCCTCATCTACGAGCTGGTCGGTCCGCTGCTGACCAAAATGGCCCTGCAGGCCGCCGGCGAGATCCACCCGATGGAAGACGCCGTCAAGAACCGCCGCCAGATCAATCTGGAAAAGGCGAACGCAGAAAAGAAATAAGGCAGAGCAGCAGCCAATCTCCTGCGCCGGTGCGAGTCCTGCACACGGGAGAGGCAGCAACAAAAAGTACAGAAAAATCCGGAAGAACCCTTTATAGACTGGGTTCTTCCGGATTTTCTGCTGGTTTCACCACGATTGTCAGAGTTTATGAAAAACCGATTGTCCGACTGATTGGAAAAATAGCCAGATTCCATCTTGTCAAAATATTATTCGTATGGTATCCTAATAATGAATAGTACAAAGTCTTGATATTGCAATGTACAAAAATGCTAGTTGGAAGGCGAGGTGTATGCGCGGTAAAACGGCTCCCCGGGCAGCTGGAGCCATCCAGCACAGGCAACCGCGGCAGATGGACGACAAAGCCTCTGCGCACAAGACACAGAGAAAACGACGCGATTGACAGGGAGGTACGAAGATGAAGAAACGATTGATAGCGCTGCTGCTTGCGTTTGTGATGGTGCTTGGCCTGACGGCAACGGTGTTTGCCGAGGGCGGCATCAGCATAGCGAGCATCCAGCCGGAAGCACCTACCCACACCTATATTTTCCAGGCAGGGGGGGGTAGAAATTGGAAGGCAAATCATCAAGCATAACGAATTGCTGAAGGATCCGGGCGTACCGTCTGCCCCGGCGGGGCAGCGGTTTGTCCGCTGGGATCCGGCGGTCTCCTTCGGTACGCCGGTCTCCGTGACACAGACCCAAACGATCCCAGTACAGGCGATTTTTGAAACAGTCTATACCGTCTATTTCAAGCACGAAGGCAGGACAGTCGCGACAAAGGAACTGACGGATACCCAGCCGTTCGTATCGACGGGCGATGTGCTCGTACCGGTCGGGGCGGATGAGAAGCTGACCGGCTGGTATATCGGCGAAACACCGTATGAAACCGTTTCAAAGGCGAATTTTCCGGCTGGCAGCGATACGCTGACCCTGACCGCCAAAGTGGATAAGGGGCACTGGATCCATTTTGACTCGGCCGGCGGCAGCTACGTTGCGCCGCAGTTTGTGACCGGCAATACGATCCCGCCTGCCGACCCGGCCAGACCCGGTTTCTCGTTTGAAGGCTGGTACGAGGAAAGCGAAAATCGGTTCACATTTGGAAGCCCGCTGACGAGCAATATCACGCTGACTGCCCACTGGAGGAGCAATACTTCCACAAAGTACACCGTCATCCACTGGCAGGAGAAAGCCGACGAGAGCGGCTGGTCCTTACACGAAACGGAAACAAAGACCGGAGGGACCGGCGCACAGACAGCGGCTGCGTCAAAAAGCTATCCGGGCTTTACCGCGCAGACAATCATGCAGCAGACGATTCAGGGAGACGGCTCAACCATCGTCAATGTCTATTATAAGCGGAATGTGTATGACGTGAAGTTCTATGAGAAGAAAGGATGGTTGATTTATAACTGGGAAGAAAATATTGACTACCGCATTACTGCCAAGTATGGTGCGAATATCAGCAAAAAGTGGCCGGGAGGAATCTGGACCACCTCGCCGGGCGGATCGACCTTTCAAGCCAACATCGATACCATGCCGCTGAACGGAGCCAAATTCTACAAAACCAGCCAGGGAGACGCGAAAGCGTACTACTACCTGCAGAGTCTTGCAGGTGCCTATGTGCTGGACCATACGGACACTGGTGGAGCCAGTAGCTCTACAGTCACGAATGAAGACCGCTATCCGATCACCGGCTTTATCTGCAATACGGCAAAGAGCGCCAAAAATGGAGCGTGGTACAACGGTGCAAAATTCTATTATGACCGCAACAGCTACAAGATCGTCTTCATGAATCACGGCAGCAAGGAGAAAGAACTGGTCAGAAAATATGAGCAGTCTATTGCCGATGCCGGTTATACGCCGACCGCTCCGGCCAATATGCAGGACTATACATTTGGCGGCTGGTTTGACAACGAAAAATGCGAGGGCAGCGCCTATGTCTTCACCGGTAAGAAGATGCCTGCCCACAATCTCACACTCTACGCCAAATGGGTCCCAAAGACCTACTCGGTGACGGTGTATGACGTTGATCGGACAAAGGTCATCGAGACGTTTACAGACGTTCCGATGGGCGGGACCATCCTGGAAAGCCAGATGCCGGAAGACAAGGTCACGCTTGGTACAGGTGACACATTCCTCGGCTGGATGGACATGCAGGACCATATGCCGTTCCACTTCGATACGGAGATCCATCGGGACTATAAGCTCTATGCCAAAACAGGCAATGCAGAGCAATTTGAGGTAACGTATGCCCTTGGTGATGGCTCTGGCAAGGCACCTGTCGATTCCAACAAGTATGCAAGAGGCGCACAGGCTGTTGTTCTGCCAGCGACAGGCGTAACACCGCCGGAGGGCAAGGTCTTCCTGTACTGGAGTGCAGCGGGAGACAGCACGCGCTGCTATCCCGGCGGAAAACTGACCGTGACCGGCAAGATGACGCTGACGGCGGTCTATGGGCAGACGACGGAGGCTGTCACGGTAACCTACCACAGCAATTTTGCGACGGACGAGACTTACACGACAGCAGACATGCCGAATAACAGCACGATCACGCTGCCGGGATATACTGGCCTTGGCCTTCCGGAAAATCCGGGATATACCTTCGCCGGATGGAACACGCAGGCCAATGGATCGGGTATGACATTCAGGACTGGTGAAAAGGTGCTTGTGGACACAATGGCTCCCGGCAACCACCTCTATGCGATATGGGCGAAGGGCAGCTATCTGCTGACCATCCATTACGTGTATGCGAGCGGCGGAGTAGCGGAGCAGGACCACACCGAAGAACTTGGTTTCGGCGCTCCCTACAGCGTCCCCTCACCATCAATTCCCGGCTATACGGCAGACAAACCTGTTGTGACCGGTACAATGCCCGCAGCACCTGTTACAGTGACTGTCACATATACGGCAAGCACCGGCACGCCGTATGAGGTCCATCATTATCTCGAACGTCTGGAAGGCGCGTATCTTGCTGTGCCAAATGAAAAGGATAACCTGCGGGGCGAGACTGGTGCGTGGACAGCAGCTGCGGCAAAGAGCTACGATGGCTTTACGCCGATAGAATTTGAGCAGAAAAGGATCAAGGCCAACGGTTCGACGGTCGTAGAGATCTTTTATACCCGCAACAGCTATCTCCTCACATATAAAGACAGTCTCAGCGCAGGAGTCTATGCATCGCAGACCTACAAATACGGCGCGGCAGTAACCGCCATTGCGGCTCCGACAAAGACAGGCTACACCTTTACCGGCTGGAGTCCCACGGTTCCCGCCACAATGCCGGCCGAGGCGCTGACCGTCTATGCCCAGTGGAGAAAGACCACGCCGGATACGGTCGTCTTTGACCCGAACAACATTAACGGAAAAACGCTGGCTGCAAAGCCGCTGACGGTCTACTCCGGCTCCGCGCCGTGGGAGACCTTCGAGGTCGTCGTCAAAGAGCCTGCCGGGACACAACGTTCTTCCGGTACAGTCAGACTGTCCGGCGGCAGCCAGTCCGCCAGCTTTACCGGCTTTGACCTCATCACGTTCCCAGCGGCAGGGACCTATACCTTTACCGTCGGCGAGGTCGACCGGAACACCCGGTATATGAGCTATGACCGGAATCTGTACACGCTGACGGTCAAGGTTGAGGAAAAAGGCGGGATGCTTGTGATCAGCGATGTGTATTACACGAATGCCGCAGGCCGCTCCTACCGGGACTTCCCAATCGTCTTCTCCAACACATACGGCAGCTATACGCCATATGTCCCCGTTGTCCCGCCCAAAACGCCGGACAAGCTGAACGCGGATGATCACTTTGCCTATGTGATCGGCTACCCGGACGGCGGTGTACATCCGCATGCCACGATCACCCGCGCGGAGACGGCTACCATCTTCTTCCGCCTCCTGACGGAAAAGACGCGGAAGGACAATCTCACGAAATACCATTCGTTCCGCGACGTTCCGCAGGGTGCGTGGTACAATGCAGCGGTCGCCACCATGGCAAAGCTCAAGATCATCACCGGCTATCCGGATGGCACGTTCCAGCCTGACGCGCCGGTCACCAGAGCGGAGTTTGCCGCGATTGCTGCCCGCTTCGATGAGAAGTCGGCCAGAACGACGGCCTCCTTCCGGGATATCTACGGGCATTGGGCGGAACGGTATATTTCCCGCTCGGCGGAGCTGGGCTGGATCCGGGGTTATACGGATAATACGTTCCGCCCGGATCAGAGCATCACCCGCGCCGAGGCGATGGCGCTCATCAACCGTGTGCTGAACCGCAACCCGGAAAGCAAGGACGATCTGCTTCGCAGCATGAACATCTTCAACGACAATCTGGACACTGCCAAATGGTACTACCTGGATGTGCAGGAGGCGGCAAACAGTCACGATTTTATCCGTAAGGCCAACGGGTATGAGATGTGGAAGAAGCTGCGTGCAGATCCGGACTGGAAAGCGCTGGAGCGGTAAAAGAAAGAGCAGGAGAGTACACCCATGGGGATGCCGCGCCTGCGGCATCCCCGACCATAAACGAGGAAGGAAAGAAGACGTATGAAAGCAACCGGGATCGTCAGAAGAATCGATGAGCTTGGCAGAATCGTCCTGCCGATTGAGCTGCGGCGGACGATGGATATTGAGGATCGGGACAGGGTCGAGATCTATCTGGAGGAAGATCTGATTATTGTCCGTAAGTTTGAGCAGACCTGTCTGTTCTGCGGCACAGCGCGGAATCTGATTGCTTTTAAGGAGAAAAGCGTATGCAGGGACTGCATCCGCGCACTCAACAAAAAAGCCGACGATTAAAAGAAGAGCCCCATATGCACAGACAGCGGAAGCACCGAACATACGGTGTTTCCGCTGTTTGCCGAAAATCAGCAGGAATAGAAAAGCATACAGGCTCCGATTCTGCGCGCTCCATCCGGATACCGAACGTGGAAGAAACAGCGCTGACGGAGCAATTAGGAGAGACAGAGCTGGAAAAGTCTGCCTTATCCTTTCGCCGCACAGGCGGTGAAACCCTGGATGAAGCACCGCTGCAAAAACACGAAGATCACCGTGACCGGGACGGCCGCGACGATGGAGGCCGCAACTGGCAGGTCTGAAGGCATTTTATGGGCGGTTTCTTGACAAGAACGGCGTTTGCTGGTAAATTGGAAATATAAATAAGACAAAGACCTAATTATAAATTTGGGAAGAGGAGGATGCAGACGATGAAGAAGAGAATCATTCGCGGATGTTTGCGGATCGCAACTCTGGCGGTCGCGGGCGGTGTGCTTGGATGGCTGAGCAGCATCCTGTTCGGTGAGCGTGCGCTCATTACAGAGCTCCCCGTTGTGGTGACCCTGGGCGTGAGCATTGGCATTTTGTCCGGTGTTGTGTTGTTCCCGGAGAAAGCATAGCTGCAGACTGCAGAGCCCCGGGGAGCAGAAGATAGGAAGCAGACAGAAGAACTGGCGCGAAACGCCGGGAAAGGAGCGGGATATGGCAATCAAGGCAATTACAACAGACAGCTTCCGGGATGATGTGTTGAAAACGAGAAAGCCGGTTCTGGTGAAGTTCTGGGCACCGTGGTGCGGGTATTGCCGCGCACTCGCACCGGCGCTGGAGTCAATTGAAAAGCAGTATGAGAATCTGATTTCTGTGGGGCGTATCAATTTTGATACGGAAACAGCTGTGGCGCGCAGATATAACATTCATAAGCTGCCGACCCTGCTGCTGTTTATCAACGGAGCCGTGGCTGGATTCCTGATCGATCCTTCTTCTGAGAAGGAGATCGACGCATTTTTAAAGAAAATGCTCAGACTGAATGTAGGAGGTCTGTATGGCAAATATGTATGATATTGTGATCATCGGCGGCGGCCCCGGCGGGTATTCGGCTGCATTATATGCTGCGAGAGCAGGGTTGCATGTGGCTGTGATTGAGAAGCGGGCCATTGGCGGGCAGGCGATCCGAAGTGAAAATATTGAGAACTATCCGGGCTTCGACGCCGGGATCGACGGGCTGAGCCTGAGCGAAAAAATGCAGCGCGGTGCAGAGCGGTTCGGTGCGGAAATGGTGATGGATGAGGTGCGCCGCGTACACCTGATGCAGCCAGTCAAGGTGATTGAAGCGGCGAAGCAGACCTATCAGGCACCCACCGTCATTCTGGCGACCGGTGCGCCGCCCAGAAAGCTCGGTGTGGAGGGCGAGGAGGAGATGCTGGGACGCGGTGTTCACTATTATGCCGCTTGCCGCTCTATGATGTACCGGCGAAAAACAGTTGCAGTGATCGGGGAGGGGGAGCAGGCTGCCGAGGCGGCGATGCTCCTTTCCCGCATCGCCAAGCGAGTCTGTCTGGTACATATAGGCGACCACATGGAGATCAGTCCGGCCTATGCAGGCAAGCTGAAAATGATGCGAAACATTGAACGCTACGCGGGAAGCGAGATCCAGGCATTTTTACATGCAAACTGGGTCTCCTGTATCCGCATTCGGGAACAGCGGGGCGGTGAACTCTGGAATCTGCCATGCGACGGCGCATTTATCTGCCTCGGCGGCGTACCGGAAACAAACCTGCTTCATGGACAGATCGCGCTGGATAAACAGGGTTACATTCTCGCCAATGAAACAACCATAACCAATCTTCCGGGTGTTTTCGCGGCTGGTGACGTTCGGACGAAGCTGCTCCGGGGCATTCTGACTGCCGCAGCAGATGGCGCGGCGGCTGCACAGCAGGCGGAGCGGTATATTGTAGAAAACATCTGATCTGAAAAGCAGGGAAGGGGCGTATCCATGAAACTTACGTTCATTGGCGCAGCGCATGAGGTGACAGGAAGCTGCACGCTTCTGGATTGCTGTGGGGGAAACTTCCTGATCGACTATGGTATGGAGCAGGGAGTCAACGTTTTTGAAAACGTGCCGCTCCCGGTATTGCCCGGACAGATCGACGCGGTATTTCTGACGCACGCGCATATTGATCATTCCGGTATGCTGCCAAAGCTGTACAAGGATGGGTTCCGGGGAAAAGTCTACGCAACACGGGCAACGGAGAATCTTTGCCGGATCATGCTGATGGATACAACGTATTGAATTCACTGTTCAAAATCTTTAGCTTCAGCACAAGCTGTTTTACAGCGGACTCGTACAGATTCCGCATGACAAAGTAGCGGTGCGGGCTTTCATGAAACGGGAGAGCCGAAGATGCTGTCATATCGGCGTAACCATCCTTTGTGTCAGAATCAGCTTCCCGGCAAAATGAAACTGCAATCCGG
>CDZG01029689.1_pt1 | contig 13638 bp, 9 predicted proteins | sample 557741 | NCBI WGS metagenome assembly CDZG01 (sample SAMEA3182086, study PRJEB8094) | gut metagenome | biome: human; feature: gut; material: Stool; isolation source: human stools | place: Canada | collected 2013-01-21
TTTGGCGAGGAATGCCAAAGACGTTGGGGCATCACACCGCTCCAAATCTTCCTGCACAAAGACGAGGGGCATTGGCTGGGCGGACAACCCACCCAAGAAGACAAAGAAAGTTTCAAGGTGGGCGAAAAATGGTTCAAGCCAAATTACCATGCGCATATCGTGTTCGACTGGATGAACCATGACACAGGCAAGAGCCGCAAGCTCAATGACGAGGATATGACCGAAATGCAAAGTCTGGCATCCGACATTCTCCTGATGGAGCGTGGGCAGTCAAAGGCTGTTACAGGCAAGATACATTTAGAGCGAAACGATTTCATCATTGAGAAGCAGAAAGAGGAAATGAAGCGTCTTGACGCTACAAGGCAGTACAGGGAGCATCAGTTGGAAATAGCGAATAAGAAAATGCAGGAAACGGAAACCATAACCAACGCCCTTATCGAAAAGGCAAATGAAAAGGAACGGCAGAGTGAATACCTTGACAGGGCTATCAGCGAGAAACGCTCCAAGCTGAACAGGGAAAAAGGGAGCGAACTTCTGAATGCCGCTGTCGGCTGGGCTACCGGGAAATCGAAAGCCCTGAAAAATGAAATAGAGGATTTGCGCAGCGAAATTTCCACGCACGAGGAAACCATTGAGCGGTTACAGGATAAAATCCAGACCATACAGAGTGACCACCACCGGGAACTGATGAAACTGGAAAGTAGGCATCAATCAGAGTTGAGCCGCAAGGAAGCAGAACATGCACAGGAAACCACAAGGCTTAAAAACCGGATTGCATGGCAAAGCCATATCATCGGCTGCCTCAGTTTCCTGCTGCTAAAAACAAACGACATCTTCCGCAAGGCTGTTCACTGTATTGTTCATTTTGCCCGTGATTATTACAAGCCCCGTTTTGATACGGAACAGGTGTCGGACATCAAAAGTGCCCTTAACCTGTTTGGGGAGGACAGGCAATCACATCGGGCGGCAGGTGATTTCCTGTATTTCACAGCCAAGCAAAAGGGCGGGTTTGACAATCGGGAGCAAATCAAAGCCAGACGGGAAGTAGATAATGTGGTAGAGGGACATTATGACCAACAGCAGAAAAGAGGTTTTTCTATGAGAAGATAATTCTCTTAATTTGTATAATAACTTTTTGCAATAAGAATAGCCTAATAGAGTTTTAGGATTCCATTAGGCTATCTTGTTCTATTTTACGCTAACTTTCGTCATCTGAATCCGCATAAAGTTCGCATTGACGGATAACGGTTTCGAGGGCTGCTTCTTGTTCTTCAGGCGGGTACTTGTACTTTTTGAGCAATCGTTTTACCAGAGAGCGCATCTTGGCACGAGCTGATTCTTTCTGTCGCCAATCAATGGTTTTACTACTGCGTAAGGCTTCAGTCAATTCCTTTGCCATAGCAACAAGTTGGTCGTTTTCATAGAAATCCCGTACAGCTTGCGGTTTTGTCAAGGCATCATAAAAAGCTTGTTCTTCTTCGGTCAGCCCCAATTCAGACGCTTGTTCTGCATTAGCTTTCAACTCTTGTGCCATTTTAAGCAGTTCCTTGATAACTTCCTCGTTGGAAATCAATCCACGCAAATATTCGGCAAGACGGGCATCGAGCATTTCGCTGAATTTCTCGGCTTCAACCATTCTCTTTTTAGCGTGCTTTTTTATATGCTCTTCAAGCAAGCGTTTGAGCAGTTCGAGTGCAAAGTTTTTCTCTTTCATCTCGGCAATTTCTTTCAGGAAATTCTCATCAAAAAGAGAAAATTCAGAGCCTTTGGTATTGAGTATTTCCACCACGCCATCTGCTTTGATTGCGACTTTGAGCAACTGCGTAATACGCTCATCTATGATTTTTCGAGTAATCTGCTTATTCCCGGAAAGACGTGACAGTAATGTCCTTACAGCTTCAAAATATGCCTCTTCAAAACGCTCAGCAGGAGTCAGCAAACTGCGACAAAGTGAAGCCGCTTGCGACAAACGCTTGCTTTCTTCCATAAAGACTTTTTGAGCTTCAGAAGAAACTTTATCTTGAGCAGCAGGTTCTGATGGGACAAGATTATTCTTATCAAGTAACACATTTACACCACCTCTAATGAGGTTGGCTCGTTGCAGATTTGAACAATCAGAAAAAGCAGAATAATCATAGCCGTTCAGACATTCCCGACATCGCTTTAAAGCTGAAACAAACTGCTGATAAGCGGTTGTCTTGATATTTGGGTCTCCGAAGCGTTTTTTGTCGCGTCCTGTATAATCGTGCATGGCTTTTTTCAGAGCTTTGGCAATACCGATATAATCCACCACCAAACCGCCGCTTTTTTCAGGAAATACACGGTTTACCCGAGCGATAGCCTGCATCAGATTATGTCCTTTCATCGGCTTGTAAACATACATTGTTGCAAGCGAGGGCACATCAAATCCCGTGAGCCACATATCCACGACAATAGCGATTTTCAGGGATGAGTTGTTATCCTTAAACTGGCGAGCCAGCTCCTCCTTCCTTGCGCCCGAGCCGATAATATCGTTCCATTCTACGGGGTCTTGGTTTCCTTGCGTCATAACCACAGCGATAATCTCTTTCCACTGTGGACGAAGTTCTATCAGTTTTTTATAGATGTCTATCCCGGTGGCTCGGTCAATCGCTACAATCATGGCTTTTCCTGTAAGCAGGTCGGCACGGTTATTCTCGTAATGGTCTATGATGTCCTTGCATAATGTGTCAATAGTCTGCGGGGCTGAAAGCAGGGCATGAAGCCGTGCATTTTCATCCTTGGAGCGTTTAATGTCCTGCTCCTCCGCCCCCTCTTCAGCAAGTTTGTCATACTCGCTGTCAAGCAATCTGAGTGTGTCATCATCCAAATCCAATTTCAGCAGGCGGCTTTCATAATAGACAGGAACAGTTGCCCCATCTTCCACAGCTTGGGTCATATCGTAAATGTCGATATAGTTGCCGAAAACCTCCCTTGTATCGTTATCGTCTTGTTCGATGGGAGTACCCGTAAAGCCGATAAATGCGGCATGAGGCAAAAGTTTACGCACAATAGCTGCAAAACCGAGTTTCAACTCTCCTGTTTCAGTATCTATTTTTGTTTTGGTGTTTGATTGTGTACGGTGGGCTTCATCACTAATCACAATCACATCAGAACGGTTGGTGATTAATTTTTCACGGTCTTTGAATTTCTGGATATTGGCAAAGATAATACCGTGACTTTTACGCTTTTCAAGCAATTCATATAAATGTTCTCCATCGGTAGCCTTGACAGGCTTTTGACGTAAATAATCGCTGCAAGCTGCAAAGGTACTGTGCAGTTGATCATTCAAGTCAAGACGGTCAGTTAGTACAAGCAGGGTTGCACTCAACAGATTCTTTAAAAGCTGGTGGGCATAGAACACCATCGAAAGACTTTTACCTGAGCCCTGTGTATGCCAAAATACACCGATTTTTCCGTCTTTACGTTGCAGGGCTTGCTTGGTACATTCGAGAGCTTTCTTTACAGCAAAATATTGATGATAGCCTGCAAGAATACGGGCTTTTTTATCCACTCCCATCGTGAGAGTAAAATCAGCAATAATATCAATGAAACGATGTTTGACAAAGATACCATTGAAGAAAGTTTCAAAATCGGCAAATGCCGTGCTTTCATAACTTCCGTCTGTGGTTTTCCACTCCATATATCGGTCGAGTGGTGCAGTAATCGTACCCACCCGAGTGTCTGCCATATCACTTATTACGAGCATTTGACAAGCAGTAAAGAGCTGTGGAACAATACGCATATAGTTTTGCAACTGTTGGTGGGCTTCCTCCGAATTAGTAACTTCACGAGAAGGAGACTTCAATTCAAAGACGGAGATAGGCAAACCGTTGATGAATACCACGATGTCAGCACGTTTGGTAGATTTGCCATTTACTACAGTCCATTGATTAGCTACAACAAAAGAGTTATTGTCTATATGGTCAGGGTTCGTTTCGATTATCTTGATATGGTCGCTGCGTAATGTGCCTTGAGCAGTCTTAAAAGTCACATCCAAACCGTTTTGTATCCAATCGGTAAGAGTAATATTCGCACCAACCAAAGGTAAACTGAATTGTTCGCGTATTTGACGGATGGCTTCATCTACGGCTGCGGCTTTGTCTGTTCCATTGATGACCAACATTGCCTTACGCAATACTCCCGGTATGGTTGCATCAGTAAGTTCCCTACCTGTTTCGGCTTCAAGTTCCGGACCATAATGATATTCATAGCCCATTCCCTTGAACAATGAGATTATTGATTGCTCATATGAATCTTCTGTAAAATGGAACGTATTAGGCATAATAGATTGGAATTAAATTATCATTTATACGGCGGTTCAGTTCAATTTTATCATCGAAGGATGAAAGAATATCAGCAATACATCTCTGCTCTTCAAGTTTTGGCAATAAAATAGGTATTTCAGCCATTAGCTTTGTGTTAATAGAAGGCATTGTTGCACCAACTGCTATACTCTTAATATATTGCTTAACAGACTCTTTGCAGAAATAGTAATATAAAAATAATGGATGGCAATTATTGCCACATCTAACGCGCAAGCATCTACCAGAAAAAAGCCAATCATTTTCAGCCGAAGTTACATATGAGCATCTATCTACAGAGCCAACGCGACTAAATACTATATCCCCCTCTTGTAGCAAATATTTAGAAAGCCTCTTTTTATCATCATCAGAGACCAATGGCAGATTTTGTTTTGAAAATCGCCTATTCCCTAAGTGCTCAACTGTTACTATAGGAGTTCCAGTCGAAACATAGTCTTCATTATGTAATTGACTGCCAAAAGGACCAGTCCGTACCTCTGCAATATCTGATAATTTATATTCTTCCATAAATGAGAATTTAGCAGTTAGTTTGACCATCCAATTTATCTTCTATCTCTTTGATTGATGGCATTGTACCTTCAACCTTTTCAGGATAGAGCTTTTCAAGCTCATATTCGGATATTCCGAGAGGCTGGCTGCTTGATTCCAGCGCATATTGAGCCAATGTGTTGTTCTTCTGCTTACAAATAAGCAATCCGATTGTGGGATTGTCTCGTCCCTCTTTGCGAAGTAGATGATTACAAGCGACAACGTAACCACCCAACTGACCTGCGTCAGCAAAATCGAATTCTCCGATTTTTACTTCAACTACGACATAGCAAGATAATCTGAGATTATAGAAAAGCAGGTCTATAAATTTTTCCTTCTCAGCTATTTGCAAGCGATACTCTTTGCCTACATAGGCGAATCCGGTACCAAGTTCCAACAAAAAATTAGTGATATTGGTCAGCAGTGTATCTTTCAGTTTGCGTTCATTGTATTTCCCACGCAAACCAGTGAAAGAGAAATCGTAGGGGTCGCGTGTTAATTCCTGTGCCAAATCGCTATCCACATCTGGAAGTGTATTCTTAAAATTTGTCAGAGCCTTACCACTTCGCTCATACAGATTTGTACCCAACATATTCAGCAATATATCTCTACTCCAACCATTTTCCAATGTTTGGCGTACATAGAACAAAGCCTTACTTGAATCATTGGAACATTTGTCTATGATATAGCGGTGATGCCCCCAAGGTATTGAAAACAAATCGGAGTATAATCTTTCCACAAGTTGTGGAAGATTTTCCTTTTCAGATTCTTCCACAACTTGTGGAAGAATTGCAACCTGTTGGTTATAAAGGGTATAAAATCGCTTTGCGTATCGAATTGAAGTTTCGGACAGTCCTTCAACATCAGGCATTTCATGACGCAAGTCACGGCTTAATGTAGCGTAAAACTTACTGCCATACTTGTTATCTGCTTGTTTCTCCTCAATATCTTTACCAAGCTCCCAATAATAGCGCAGCAGTTCTTTATTCACCTTTATTGCTGCCTTGATTTGGCTACCACGATAACGCTTTACAAGCTCATCAACCCATAAAGAGTAATCCTTATCTAATATGCCGATTGATTTATCCATAATTATTTTTCGGTTTCTATTTCATTAATTTTCAACTCACCTGACATTAGCTTTGGTAAAAGTGTGTCACGCACTTTTGCCTGTTTTGCATTTTCAAGGCTGTTAGAAAGTATCGTTTTGATGAAAGGTAGAACTATTTCGCCAAACTTTTTCACATAAGGGCTTTCATTTGAGTATATGGGCAAACATTCAACATCTTTAGTATTAATTCCGGGAATCGCAGCCTTACCTCCAATTGAATTTAATTGGTTCATAATGTATGGTGTTTGCATATAAAAATAAGCAAACACATTATAGCCACAGTCCATTAAGTCCAAAAGAAAAACGTGTTCATTGATATACATTTCATTGAAAGGGAATCCTTCTCCAAAAATAGTGAAATTTGGAATAAAATACCCCGGCTTGCCCCCGTCTTTGTAAATCAATAGTTCATATCCATTAATTTTTCCTTTTTTTATCGTTTGAGCATATTCTTCGGGGATATATTTTGTCTTAGAGTAATCATAATATCCCAGCCCCTTAATGTTTTCTGCTCCAATGCTCGGAACGCCTATCAATGTAGCTCCACCTTTCGGTCTTTTCCCGCTTTCTATATTATGAGGTATATTTTCAATATATGTTATTGGTAGCTCTTTAGGAGTACTCCCCAATACAGAATTGACAAATTCACCGTCCCTGAACGGCTCGAAATCCACAAACCAAGCCTTGAACAACGCCTGTGCCTGCTGCTCTAAATTAGCATAATGGCATTCTTTAAGTTTCGCAGAAGGATTAATTTCCTTAAAACCATCAGCTTTAAAGCCTCCATTTCGCCCAAAGTTTTTTATGGTTGCCATGGCTATATTTGAGCAATCGGTCAATTCTTCGCCTGTATATGAATATCCACCAACGAAAGAAGCCACTTCCGACAATGACGTTTCTTCCCAATTAGGATTGGAATTATCCACGAACCACGACTTGAACAACGCTTGTGCCTGCTGCTCTAAATTATCATTTCCGTGTCTATTTTGGAAAAAAGGTGTGCTTCTACCATATGTCGAACAATACCACATGCTAATTTATAAATTTACGGTGAGAGAGTTTGACATTATTTTGATTAACCATCGCATAGTGCATGGTGGTGTCAATCTTGACATGACCAAGCAAGCGTTGCACTTGCTCCACAGGCATACCTTTGTCTATAGCCATAGTAGCCAAGGTACGGCGGAACTTATGAGGGTGAACACGTACGATTTTTGCCAAACGACCGATTTTGCGCAAACGGGTTTCCACGCCCGAAATCTCAAGCCGTTTATGCGGTTTTGCCAACGAAACAAAAAGTGCTTTGTTCCGGTCTTTACGAGAAGTCAAATATTGTTGCAAATGAATTTTTGCACGGGCGTTGAAGTAAACAATACGTTCCTTGTTGCCTTTGCCGAAAACAATACATTCGCGCTCGGAAAAATTGATGTCTTCACGATTGAGCTTCACCAGTTCACCCACACGCATACCCGTAGAAGCCAACAAATCAATAATGGCAAGGTCGCGAATTTTGGTACAACTATCCCGTAGCTGTTCGATATTCTCATCACTCAACACCTCTTTCACCTGTGTCCCAGTTTTTACCTTGTGTATCCTGCGGACAGGACTTTTGACAATATAGTCTTCTTCTTCAAGCCAAGCGAAGAATGACGAAAATATCCGACGGATATTATCAATGGTCACTTTGCTTGATTTGTTCTTTCTTTGGAATACAGCGAGGTAGGCTCTGATGTCTTCTGTCGTGTAGTCGGTTATCTTCTTAGGCATCTTTTTGAATAGTTGCCGAATGGTAGAACCGTAGTATTTGATTGTCGGAGTAGTGCAACCCTCCACTTGTTTTGCCGACAGAAATATATCAAGCAAACGGTCGTTAGACGCTGCATTTTCGTGCAGGGTCTCGCCATCCTCTGTAATAGTGTATTTGCTTACAACTTGAAGCAACACACTATTAAGGTGAGCTACTTGTTCAAAACTTAATACTTCTGCCATTGCGGTGCTGATTTCCTGAATTAATTTTTCTTTCATATCCTCGTTATTAATGTGAATCTAACGAAGAGTAGAAGTCGTTTCATTTGACGGTAAAACCGATACTTGCCAACCGTTTACGAATTTCATCTTCAAGCGTATGTGATTGGGCAAACAAATCCGAAAGTTCGGAAGTAAGGCGTTCCATCTTTTCTTGGAAAGGTTCTCCGTCTTCCTCCACTTCAGCAATACCGACATAACGTCCGGGAGTAAGAATAAAGTCTTGCTTTTCTATATCTTGAATAGTGGCAATAGCAGAAAAACCTTTTTCAGTTTCAAGCGTCCCGGCACGAAACTGTTCAAAGGTATCTGCTATGCGTGCAATATCATTGCCATGGTCTTCTGTTTCTTCTCCACAAGAAAGTTCACGGTGCGTACGGTCTTTCATATAACCCATGTTACGGGCATCTATAAAAAGCGTTTTGCCCGGTTGTGCCTTCTTCTTTGTCAAGAACCACAGACAACAAGGTATCTGCACATTGTAAAATAATTGCGATGGCATGGCAATAATGCTTTCCACTAAATCGGCTTTGACAATATTTTTACGGATTTCTCCCTCTGTGCCTTGCTGTGATGATAACGAACCGTTAGCAAGAACCAGACCGATACGTCCATTGTCTGCCAAGTGGTATAGCATATGCTGCATCCATGCAAAGTTGGCATTACCCTCCGGTGGTATTCCATATTGCCAGCGTGGGTCATCTCGTAATTGGTCGCCACCCCATTTAGAAATATTGAACGGTGGATTAGCCATTACGAAGTCCGCTTTGAGAAACGGGTGCTTGTCATCGTGGAAAGAATCACCGGAACTATCACCAAAGTTGGCTTCAATACCACAAATGGCAAGGTTCATTTGTGCCAACCTCCACGTGTTGCTGTTGAGTTCCTGCCCATAAACAGATATTTGATTGATATTACCCCGATGTCGTTCGATAAACTTACTACTCTGCACAAACATACCTCCCGAACCACAGGCAGGGTCAAAAATTTTACCCTTGTAAGGTTGGATAACTTCAACTATGGTACGGACAACACAGGAAGGCGTATAGAACTCACCGCCTTTCTTACCTTCTTCGCGGGCAAATTCTCCAAGGAAATACTCATATACACGCCCAAGTACATCGCGAGCTTCAGAACCGGTAAAATGCAGGTTGTTTTCAAATATATCAATTACATTACCCAAGCGGCGTTTATCAAGCTCCGGTCGGGCATAGTTTTTGGGAAGAATACCTTTAAGTTGCTTATTCTCTTTCTCCAATGCTTCCATTGCCACATCCACAACAACTCCAATTTCAGCAGTAAGTGAGGCTTTAACAATTTTGTCCCAACGGGCATCAACAGGAACAAAAAATATGTTATCGCCAATATATTCATCCGGGTCTTCCTCAAAGCCAGCACCCTCTGCAATCAGTTCATCGTGTTTGACTTTGAAGCAGTCGTTGATATATTTTAGAAAAACAAGTCCGAGTACAACACTTTTATACTCGGCAGCATCAAGGTTGCCACGCAATTCGTTTGCGGAATCCCATAACGTCTGCTCGATGGTTTTCTTTGCTACATCTTTTGTTTTTGCTTTTTTTGCCATGGTCGTATATAAAAGCAAAACTCCATCACTATCCCTGCGAGGCAGACCAAAGCCTATAAGACAGCGAAGGAGTTTCGTATGTTATTTATTCTTATTCTTCAGGTCATTAGCGCAGTTGCTTTTTCAGTCACAAAGGTAATGCCTTTTCGTGGATTTTCTTGCATAATCCAGAAATAACTATTATTTGAACCTCACGTTTCATTAACTTAACATCAATGATGTATTCGACAACAGAGACAAATTACCGACTAATATTATCATAATAAGATTACCAAACATTGCCATACATTGCAGTGAAATAACAGAAATCAGCCTTAGCCCTATGTGTGAAAATCATTCTTTTTTGTCAGTTCGCTTCAAATATTCATTAAGAACTTCTCTTGCATAATAATAGCCTCTTTCTTTGAATCTATTCCATGATATAATCAACAGTATCATTGCAATCGGCCAAAACTGCCATTCGTTATAAAAACGAAAAGCACACAGAGTGTCTGCAATCAATATTGTTGTAAGCATTGTTCGTGCCCAAGCATATTGGGCATTAAAAGCTGGAACTCTACAATCCTCACATCCATTGACTTTTCTCATGGCACATCCGAACATTTTCCGTTCAGAGGCATGTTGGTCATTCAATTCTTTTTTCAACGTTGCTATTGCTTTTTCGGCTTCATAGAATTTAACACGCTTACATCCTGTCCAATTTTGTCCATTCACTAATGTAAGCAGTTTATCTGATGGCATACCATTTATTGTTTTGTAATAAAAGCCTTCAAGCAGGCTTCCGATAGCATTAATAAAATATCCAGCTAAATATCCTAATGCCAGATATACAACACCATCTATTTCTATATTTCCGATAAAAAGATAATTAATGGTGGCCACAATAGTTACACCTATTATGGTATTTGATAATAAATCGTAGTATTTTATATCCATAAGTATTTCATCTTTAAACTACTAACGTTCCCGCATAATACCAATCTACAATAGAAAATCCATAAACGGTTCGCGTAATATTTCCTTTTCCTTGTTTAGCTTTTAGGCATGTGGGCTTATTATTAATTTTATTTTTAGTGTAAATATGCACTTCTTTGCCATCATTTTCAAAACGTATATCTCCAGCTGCATTTTGAGTAATAGTCTGCCTTGAATCACCGTAGTCAATATGCTCGGATGGCGCATTACCTATGATGATTAATTTAGGGTTTAATGCCTCTAACAAATCATTAGGAACAGCTCCTGATTTGCGACCATGATGTGGCTGAAACAATATGTCAACTTGTGGAATATTATTTTTGTATTCATCGTAGTATGCTTGTTGCATTTCTGTTTCCAAATCCCCCATCCACATATAAGTAGCACCATTTTCTATGCTATATGTGAAAATTGGGCAAATATTATTTACCTCTTTGCCTTCGGAAACAAGTTTAAGTGCCTGCTTAAATTTTTCGTTTTCTAAATCGGGCCACATGAAATTTATTCCAGAACACCCATTCTCGTCATTTGTTTCATTGAGCCAAGCACGTCTAATGCCACGCTTTATGGCAAAATTTTTATTAGCAAGTAGCCAATGGTAGCGAGTTAAACTATCATCGTTATCATCTGTCGGACGATTATTATCTACCGCGTAAAAATTTGTAATTTCCCAACTATCATCCAAATATTCTATGCCTGCTATATGATCGTTGTCCGGATGTGTTGATATAAAACGACAAACTCTGCCAGCAGACTCATTTTTGATCTCTTTTATAATTTCATCTTTGCGGGCATTATTCCCATCACCATCTTTTAGATAGCAATCAATAACAGTAAAATTTCGGGAACCATGTTTGATATAGAACATATCCCCTCGAATATCTCCCTCTGGGAATGAATAAGACTTTACTATGGACATGCTAATTTAATTTAAAATGTTTATACTTAAAATGGCAAACTATATGCCGAATGTCTTTCTACAATCAAAAACTGACAAAAAGTCAGTGCTTGGCGCATTTTCTTATTTGACATAATGGTGGATGTAGTTCATCATTATGTCCTCCGAAACAACATCACAACTTTTAAAGAAATATAGTACCATTTGTGATGGTTTAAATGAATGAAAAAAGAAGTGGAATTTTGGAACAAGCTGTATCGAGAGAAGGAGAAGGTGTCAGTATTGACACTTTAATGAGTTAAGAATCAATAAAAGCGTTAAATCTTCGTCCTTTAGAATGTACCATTAAAGATTAAGGCCATATTTCTGACTTATTACTTGCAAAATATTGAGTAATAATCGGTTGCAAATACTATATATGTAACCACGTATGTTACCATTTACGCGTACCCCTGCCTTCAAGTTATAAGGAAGGTCCACAGACACATCACCACTGAATACATTCCATTGATAAATGGTGCGATGATTATATTCATGAAATAAAGCATACGGATTATCATGGAATGCAGCACTTTGATTATTCACACTGTTGATATTCCACGTCCTCCATGATCCGTCCGGACGTTTATAGTCCTTATAATCTTTTAAATTGACATTGGTCTGTCCCCATTGGGTATATTCCTGCAAAACGGTACGTGAACCGTTATATCCACTTTCGGCAGCATTATGATCCTGACGATAAGTATATTTATAATCCAATGACACATTCATCCACGGTGTGGGTTTGAAATTTGTCTTGAACCCTAAGAAACGGCGAATAGCATCCGAATTGGGCTGCACACCAGTACGATAGCTATTGGTGAAAGAAACACGGGTATTAAAATCTTTCACACTCTTTGAAAACGAAACGTTGGTTGTATTGGTTACACCAGTCCGATAAAGATCTCTCAAATCCAATCCATGTTGCCAAGTGGCTGGTTTTCCATAATGACCACTGGTTTCGTCTAATGACAACGGAGTGACATATTTCACAGCCGGATCGTATGCAGCTCCCCAAGAAGTGTCCTCATTATAATCGTACACATAAGCACCTTGCAAACCGGGAATATCACCACTATACAAATCATAAATATCCTGAGCCCTGTTACCTTTTTCCGTACCTCCATATCCTCCACCACCATACAGCTTCTGCATATTGAAATGATTATAGTAAGTTTCGGCCTGCAATGTATGACTTACTTCAAGCAACCCTTTCTCACTTTGTCCCGCCTTAGTAGTTATGATGATAGCACCTGCACCACCACGCGAACCATAAAGGGCAGTAGCCGCGGGACCTTTCAATACGTTTATGCTTTCCACATCATCCATATTGATAGAGTTTTTGTTAGTGATAGCACCATCTACCACATAAATAGGTTCATTGGCCGGATTATCCGACTGGGACGAAGAAGGAATGGAACCTGCACCACGCAAAATAATAGTACCTGCATCAAAACCAGAACTGGCACCACCTATAAAACGTGCTCCCGACACTTTACCGGCCATAGCATTACCCAAATCGGTCTGTCGTGAAATAGTTAGATCCTCACCTGCCACCTTTTGTGTAGAATAACCCAACGCTTTTTGTTTACGGTTCAATCCTTGAGCAGTTACAACCACTTCATCCAACACTTTTGTGTCCGACTTCATTGTTACAGTAATAGTACCACGCTGAATTCCAACTCGCTGAGTAATCATACCCAGATAAGAAACAATCAGCGCTTTGGCATCTGTAGGAACATTATTGATAGCAAACTTGCCATCCACATCCGTAATTGCTCCCATAGTAGTCCCTTCCACTAAAACAGACGCACCTATTATCGGCTCACCATCATCCGCAGAAGTTACAACTCCTGCAACTGTTTTAGGCGCTTGAGCCATAGAGAAGCCGATACCCAACCACAGACAAGCTAGTAACATTAACACTTTTTCTTTCATACTCACTCTCTTTTAATTAAACATTATCCAAGTTCTTTTGGAACTTAGTTCTATAAAAGAGGAAAGTACAAGAATTCATTTCTTATAAAAAACGCCTAAATATTAGTCGTTCCAAACAATATTCAACTGTTAAAAGAGTAATTTCACACAGGGAGCTAATAGTTAAAGAAATAAAAAGTAGCAGACTACTTTATTG
>CDZG01043030.1_pt1 | contig 13512 bp, 10 predicted proteins | sample 557741 | NCBI WGS metagenome assembly CDZG01 (sample SAMEA3182086, study PRJEB8094) | gut metagenome | biome: human; feature: gut; material: Stool; isolation source: human stools | place: Canada | collected 2013-01-21
GCCCACCCGCTGGGGGTGACCGTGGTGGAGGACACTTACGACCCGCAGCAGTTCTACACCGCCGTAGCCGGGCTGGAAAACGAGCCGGAGCGCGGCAGCCGCTGCACCGTCTGCTACCGGCTGCGGATGCGCCGCGCGGCGCAGTACGCTCGGGACAACGGCTTTGACTGGTTCACCACCACCCTGTCCATCAGCCCCCACAAAGACGCTGCCCGCATCAACGCCATCGGGCAGGAGCTGGAGGCAGAGTTCGGGGTAAAGCATCTGCCCTCGGACTTCAAAAAGCACAACGGCTACCTGCGCAGCCTGCAGCTTTCGGAGCAGTACGGCCTGTACCGGCAGGACTACTGCGGCTGCGAGTTCAGCGCAAAAGCAAGAGACATTGAAGGATAACGCAAAACAATTTAAAATGCGCTGCGCGTTCGCTTTGCGCATCATCAGCGGAATCATTATTTATAATTTCGGGGTTCAGGAAAGTCTGCGGACTTTCCTGAACCCCATTTTCACAGAAAGGGTTATAGGGAGGCGGCACATCATTCCTCCGGCAGTTTTGCCACCAGAATGGTAAAGACCACCAAACCCACGCAGGGCACGATGTTGGAGGCCATACCGGCGGCAAGCCCCGCGCGCTCCGCCACGATGCCGATAACCCACGGCATCAGGATGGCACCGCTGGAGGCCACCGGCAGCATGATGCCCATGCTGGTCACACTGGTCATGCGGCCTGCGCTGGCCACGGCGGTGGGGTTCAGCCCGGACATGGAGATGGCAAAGGCAAACAGCAGCGCAATGGCTGCGCCCTGCGTGTGCGCCATGACCAGCAGCACATAGAACACGGTGCACAGCACGCTCATGCCCACCATGGCCTTGCGGGGATTTTTTAAGGGGAACACAAAGGCGATGAGCAGACGTCCCACCAGCGTAGCGCCCCACATCACGGTGACGGTGTAGGCCGCCAGCGTGCCCGCAATAATACCGCTGCCCTTGAAGTAGGTCACCATCCAGCCGTTGACGCTCTGCTCGGCGGCGTTCTGGAAGAACAGCAGCCCGGTCAGCAGCCAGAAACGGGCAGAGCGCAGAAAGCTCCAGTCGATGGCTTCCTTCTCGGCGCTGCTTTTACTCTTGCCGCCGCGCAGCGGGGTAAAGACGTACACCAGCCAGAGCACAAGGCCCACGGCTGCCAGCAGAAAGACCGCCAGCTCGGTGCTTACCCGGGCTGCCGCCGCAATGAGGAAGGGGCACAGCAGTGCGCCGCAGGCGTAGCAACTGTGCATCAGGTTCATGCCCCGGGTGCGGTCGGCAGAGTGATCGCTGACCAGAATGGTACAGGTATTGATGACGCTGCCCTTGGCGATGCCCACCACAAAAAAGGCTACTGCCAGCAGCGCCACTGCGCCAGTCAGCCCCATGACGGCGTAGCCCGCCGCATAGCCGATGGTCAGCAGCAGCACACTGCGTTTCATGCCCAGCGCACTGGGCAGCATGCCCATCAGCAGCCCTGCCAGCAGGTTGCCCACGCTCATCAGGGAGAGCAGTGTACCGGTCATGCCGTAGGCAAAGCCGTAGCGCTCCTGCAGCAGACTGACCACCACACCCGCGCTGATGGCGCAGATGCCGCTGAAGAAAAAGGTCGCAAAGCCCGCATTGCGCAGGCGCGTGTTCTGTTGTTCCATGGTGTTCCTCTCCTTGCGGAAATATCCTTTCTCTATTTAACCATTTTTTCGCATCTTTGCAACCGGATTTTTTTACAAAAAGCAGCAAAAAACTGCCGCACAAAACGTGCAGCAGTTTTTTCTTTTATGATAAGTATTTCTCAGTCCAGATCTTCCGCTTCCAGCACCGCAACGCCTTCGCTTTCAAAGGTCTTGCGGAGGGTTTCAGCCAGACCCGGGTTGGGTGCCTTGTTGTGGATGCACAGAATGATCTTACCGTTCAGGCTGGCAGCCTCCACACCCACGGATGCACCGTCCGGCGGCACCCAGACGCCAAAATCCGTGGTGTACTGTGCCAGTTCCGGAGTGGCGGGCATGAGCGGATTGCCCAGATAGCTGAGCCAGAAATCCGAAATAGTGCCGCCGATGTACTCGCCCATCTGGAACACCCGCTGCTTGATGCGCAGGGGTGCCTTTTGCTGGTTCACCTTGTACACCCAGCCCATCTGGTCGGCCATACGGTGACGCTTGGACTCCGGCTGCAGGTCCCGCTTGATGTCTGCATCTACATCAGATACAAAATCTGCCAGGCGGGTCTGGGCTTGCAGCTGCACCGTATGCCCAAAGCTGCATACGCAGTTGTACAGCGCATTCGGCACACCGGCCACATCGCGGGTATCGGAGGAGTAGGAATACTGGATCTTCTCCTTGCCCAGATACTCCCGCATGGCCATACACAGCAGACCCATCAGAGCGCTTACCGGCTTTGCGTTGTTCGCCAGCGCTTTTTCCACAAGGCTCTGCTTGCTCAGGCACACCCGGGTGCGGCGCAGCGCACCCTCGTAGGTCTGCACCACATCCCGCTGGATGACATCGCTCCCGTACTCCACAGGCGGGTACTCTGCCAGCATGGCCTCCATATCATAGGGCGGGTCGCACACGATCTGCGGCACCGCAAAGGCCGTGCCGTAACGCAGGTTGCAGTACTGCTCCAGAATGCTGGTGAGCAGGGGCGATACCCCGTGGCCGTCCAGCAGGAAGTGATGCCAGTCAAAGTAGACGGTATCCCCTTCGCAGCTGACGCAGAACAGGTAGCCGTTCGTCTGTTCCGGGATATTGCGCATGGTGCTGCCGGGGTACACAAGGCAGGGCTCCGTATTGGGCTCCAGCCACATCTCCCGCTTTTCCTGCACCAGACGCTGCGTATAATAAGGCGCACTTGCCAAGGCCGCTGTCAGTGCCCGCTGCAAAAGGGTGATATCCACCGCATCCCGCAGCGAGAACTGGTACCGGCACTGGATCTTTTCCCGACGGAAAAAGTACATGATTCCCTGAAAGTTATATTCCGTCGAGCGCTGCTGTGTTTCCATTGGTTTTTACCCCACGTTTGCTGCCAGATAATCCACCAGATCACCCATGGTGACAAAGTTGCGCAGCTCCTTTTCCGGGATGCGCAGGCCAAAGGTCTCCTCAAGATCTGCCACAATGGTCAGGATCTCCATAGAGGACAGATCCAGATCGTCCATCAGGACGCTGCTTTCGGTCACATCCTCCGGCGATACCTCTGCGACATCCTCCAGAATAGCCGTGATCTGAGAAATGATTTCTGCACGTTCCATCGTATTATGCTTCCTTTCTGTTGCGTTTTACTTGCGCACCAGCTTGCCTGCGCCGTTGCGGGGCAGCGGCGTTTCGCTGAATTCCACCACGCCAATGCGCTTGTACAGCGGGACGGTGCGGTTCATCTGGGCAATAAAGTCCCGCACCGTCTGCTGGTGCTCCTTTTCACAGTATACCACAACACCTATCTTTTTGCCCAGTTCTTTTACGATACATTCCTGTACGGCAGGACATTTTTCTAACATGCCCTCCAGCTCTTCGGGGCTGACGTTCTCGCCGCTGTCCAGAATGATCAGGTTCTTCTTGCGGCCGGTAATGTAGTAGTAGCCGTCCTCGTCCACCCGGGCAAGGTCGCCGGTGTGGAACCAGCCGTCCTTGTCGATGACCGCAGCGGTGGCCTCGGGGTCCTTGTAGTAGCCCAGCATGATGCTGTCGCCCCGGATGCACAGCTCTCCGTCCGGCTCGAGCTTGTAGTCCAGATAATCGTTGCCCTGTCCCACAGCGCCGATGTGCTTTGCATCCTGCGCGTAGTTGATGATGCCATCGCCGCAGGTCTCGGTAGCGCCGTAGGTCTGCACCACGAACATCCCGTTGGTGGCCATATCCAGCATCACCTGCGGGTCAAACATCGCAGAGGAGCAGATGGGCACCCACAGCTCGCCCAAGCGCTCCTTGCGGCCGCGCATCACGTCCTTGTGCAGGGAGTTCATGATCACCGGCACCACCGCCATGACCTGACTGGGCATCCGCCGGATCTCCTTATAGAAGTTGCGGATATCGCCGCTGATGTTCAGCGCCCAGCCCCCGTGTGCCCAGGAGAACAGGCAGATGAATGCGCCCAGATGGAACATGGGCAGCACCGTGTACTGGCTGACCACAAGCTCCGGGTCGTGCTTATACTCCATCATGCGCTCACCGATCTGCACATGGGCGCGCATCACGCTGAAGAAGTTGCGCTCGCTCAGCATCACGCCCTTGCTGCGTCCGGTGGTGCCGGAGGTGAACATCAGGATCATCAGGTCATCGTGGCCGATGCAGCGGGGCATCTCTGCCACCGGCTCATAAGCGCGGAAGCCGTCCATGGGGCGCAGAATGCTGCCGTAGGCGGCCTGCAGCTGCTCTTTTGTGCCGTAGTCGTCGCCGTCGGTCAGGATGGCAGCGGGGTCCACCAGCCCCAGCTCGTAGGACAGCTCGTCCCAGCTCTTATGCTGGTTGAGCAGTACCAGCACGCCGCCCGCCAGAATGATGCCGAAGGTGTTCACGGCATACTCGTAGCAGTTCTTGTTCAGCAGACAGATCTTTTTGCCCTTGATATCCGGGATGGTGCTCTGGAAGTAGCTGACCGCACGGCGGATGTCCCGCGCGTAGTCCTTATAATGGACTGCGGTCACCTCGTCCGTTTCCTTATCATAAAAGCGGAGCGCCACACGCTCCGAAAAACGCTGTTCCATATTCAGGGTGACCAGATCATACACGTTGTCCAATACCTTGATCATTGTATTTTCCTCCTGCGTTGTTATTTCATCCTGCGGCAGTGCGCTGTACTGTGCTCAGTATACAATATTTTCCAATGCAATGCAATACTTCTGCAACATTTAATTTCTCACTTTGACAACTTTCAATTGCATATCTTGGGATACGCCCCGGCCAAATTCTACCTTTCGTTGCAATCCGCCGGTTTTCGTGCTACAATTTTTAGCGCAAAATACCAGTTCCGGTATGGTGCAGACTGCAAAACAAAATTGACAGTCTCTATAAAAAGCATTATACTAGCCATATATCATGGCAATGCTGTATAAAAACTGATCATTTGCGCCGTATCCGGCTTTTTTCTCGAGGGGGTATTGGCCCGGCGCAGGGAAGGAATCTTTCATGGAAACAACCAAGCCCCGCACTGTCAACTCCATCGGGATGTTTGATATGCTCAAGGGCGCTGGGATGCTGGCCATCGTGCTGGGACACACTGCGGAGCTTTACCCACTCCAGCTGGAGGGCGGCCTGTCGCTGACGGCCTTTGTCGGCTTTATCTACCGCGAAACGCTGATGGCGGCCTTTTTTATTGCCAGCGGCTACGGCTTCCGCAAGCGCTCCATCAGCAAGTGCATCCACCAGCAGCTCAAAAGCCTGCTCAAGCCCTTTTGCTACACTGCGGTGTTCACCACGGTGCTGCACTTCATCATTCATTATAAAACCTTTCACTATCTGCCCGGCTCCATGACTGAGAGCATCAAGGTGGCGGGCGGCTTTCTGCTGGGTCTGCCCCATACTGCCACCTACTTCGGGCAGGAGTTCTTTTCCTGTGGGCCCATGTGGTATCTGCTGGCGCTGTTGATGGGCTGGATCTTACTGGACGTTATCCTGAACATCTTCCCGGAGCGGTACATCCCTTGGGCGGTGGGCGGTGCCGCCCTGCTGGGCTGGGGTGCCAGCCTTGTATGGGAGCTGCCCTTCTGCCTGATCCAGGGCGCGGTGATCACGCCGTACCTGTACCTTGGCTACCTTGCCAAACGGCAGCATTGGCTGGATCAGCCTTTGTCCCGCCGGATGTCCTGCATCCTGTGGGCAGCCGTACTGCTGATCCCGGCAGCCGCCCTTGCCACCCGCCGCACCGACTGTGTATCCATGGCCGAGTGGTCGCTGGGCCCCATCAGCATCCTGCTGGACGGCCTTGCCGGTCTGCTGTTTATCCGGCTGTTTTTGCGCTGGAGCCAGCGCCGCAACCCGCTGGTGCGCTTTTTCGAGGCCATTGGCCGCCGTTCTCTGTACATCTTCTGCGTACATACGGTGGAGCTGATCGCCATTCCGTGGTATCTGTTCGCCGCCAAATACGCCGACCGCCCTGTTTTGGGCATCAGCCTGCAATACATCCTTTCGCTGGGCTCCATCTGGCTGATCTGCGCCCTGCTGCAGCGGCGGCGGGATCTGATCATCAAGTTGTTCCCCGCCCGGCGGCGCACCCCTCAGGTACATTACGCCCCGCGGCACTGATTTTTCTGAATGTTTTGGCTGCGGCGGTGCAGCTGTTATAGGATAAAGGAAGAGGAGGATCCCGTTATGAACCACGATGCCCCCATGACCCCTGCTGCCATGCAGGCGCACATTGCCGAGCTGGAGCAGCAGCTCAAGCTTTCGGACGAGGGTGTTTCCCAGCTGGCGCAGCGGTGTCTGGAGCTGGAGCAGCAGCTGCTGGCTTGCCAGACCGAGCTTGCCAAGCACAGCGCCGAGGCTGAGAATATCACCCTTACCCTGCCGCAGCTGTTCTACGACACCGGCAGCGGCTTTTCGCCCCGGGAATGCCTGACTGCCACCGAGGATGTCTACAACGAACTGACCCACGAGGTCTCGGTCACCTTTGTCCTGCCGGAGGACGCACGCGCCATCCGGCTGGACCCCGGCGAGCTGGCCTGCTGCATCACCGACCTTGCCATCTCGGACGAGCGCATCAGCTTCCAGTCGGTCAACGGCCTTCTGCTGCAGGAGGACAGCCTGCTGTTTTTGGACGTAGACCCCAACCTTTCGCTGCACTGCACCACCGGCTTTGGTGCCGGCATGAAGTTTGCGGTGAACTATCACTACTACCCGCTGGGACGTTTTCTGCACGAGCAGCCCGGCAAGTCTCTGCTGCGGGCGCTGAACGACCTGAAGCTTGAGAACGCCGCTGCCGCGCAGGAGGCAGAGGAAGTATTGCAGGCCAGCCGCGCCGAGTGTATGCGGCTGAACCAGCAGCTGCTGACCTTGCAGGGCATCCAGCACGAATATCAGGTTTCGCTGGAAACGATGCGCGCCAGCAGCAGCTGGCGGCTGACCGCCCCGCTGCGCAGACTGCTGAACCTAGTGCGCGGTCACTGAGCCCGCCCGATATTCTGCCCGGAGGAGTTGGATCATGTACACCAGTTACAGTACCCTGCAGCGCAAGCAATTGTGCAAGCAGGTCTATACCGATACCCAGAGCACCTATCTTCTGGTCTACGCGCCGGGGCGTCACAAGGCGCTGCAAGCGGCGCTGCAAAACCAGCTGCACCGCAAGTTCCGTCTGGTGACCCGGCTTGAGGACGAGCTGACCCCCGATGTAGCCGGGGTGCTGCTGGTAAGCGAGGATGTGGAGTGCACCCCCACCGCCCTGACTTATTTTGCCGCCGCCCTGCGGGAGGGCGCAGACCTTGCGGTCTGCGACGCCTCCTTTGGCTTTGACGGCTCCACCGCCCTGTACCTGAGCACCCGGCACCTGCCCGGCAGCAGCTGCGCACTGGTGTCCCGCGCATTGCTGGACAAGGTACGCGCCGCCGCCCGGGGCAAGGACAGCGTTACCGAACTGCTGCGTCTGGCCCACGCCATGGCGCAGCACAGCCGCTGCATCCCGCAGGCGCTGCTGCACTTCCGCCGGGAGCTGTGCGCCGACGATGTATTCTCTGCCAAGGGCCGCCGTGCGCTGATTTTGAGCCATGAGCTGACCATGACCGGTGCGCCCATCGTGCTGGTAAGTGCCGTGCCGGTGCTGCGCAGCTTAGGCTTTGAGGTGGTGGTGCTGGGACCCTCGGATGAAGGCTCGCTGCCGCTGTTTCTGGACGCCGGGGCCGCTGTGGTCACCCGCCCGGACTGCGTTACTTCCAGCGCCCTGTGGGGGCTGGCCACCAGCGCAGACTTTGTGCTGGCCAACACGGTGGTGGAAGCGCCGGTGGTGAACACCCTGAACGGCTCCTTTGTGCCGGTGCTGTGGTGGCTGCACGATGCCTTTGCGGGCTACCCCTTCATCTCCCACAGCATCCCCAAGGCGCTGGGCAAAAACGTGCACCTCTGCGCCGTAGGCTCCCACGCCACCGCCGCCATGCACTCCGTCCGGCCGGATTTTGCCATCGAGCAGCTGATCTACGGTCTGCCGGACTATGCAGCCGAGCAATTCTCCCGCTATGACATCAGCTTTGCCGGGGGGCGTCCCCTCTTTGTGACGGTAGGCTCGCTGGAACACCGCAAGGGTCCGGACATCTTCTGCAACGCCATCCGGCTGCTGCCCTCTGCAGTGCGGGAAAAAGCTGCCTTCCTTTTTGTGGGCAAAGCCGCCGACAAGGGGATGTACAACGCCGTGGACAGCTTGGTGCGGGACTATCCCCAGACCGTTTTCTACCGCAAGCGGCTGGAGCGCCCGGAGGTCAAATCCCTGATGGAGCAGTGCAACTGCGTGGTGTGCGCCTCCCGGGATGACCCCATGCCCACCTTCGTCACCGAGGGACTGATCTTCGGCAAGCCCTCCATCGTATCGGAGCACACCGGCACCGCCGGGCTGGTGACCGAGGGCGTGGACGGCTTCCTCTACAAGGACGACGACCCGCAGCAGCTGGCCGACAAGCTGGCCTGGGCCATCGAGCACCCAGAGGCGCTGGCTGCCATGCACGGCAGCTGCCGCCGCCTGTATGAGCAGCAGTTCTCCAACGAATCCTATGTCGCCACCCTGACAAGGCTGGTAAAAGAGCTGACGGACGGGGAAGAATCATGAAAAAACACTGCCGGACAGCTGCACGCTGCCCGGCATTGCTTTTTCACGGGAGAGGTCTCCCCATTTTATCAAATCCCCCAAATTGCCCAACAAAGTTCCGCTTCCGTTCACAAAGGGCGGCGGGAGATGTGCTATACTGGTTCCAGAATTTCCGGTTGTGAAAGGAGTTTTGTTTCCATGAGCCAAGCCGCCGCGCAGCAGCCCTCCCGCAAAAAGGCCGTGATCTCTCTGCTGGTGCTGCTGGCACTTACCTGCATCATCGTGTTCACTTTTAAGGATCACTGGGCCGAGATCACTGCGGCGCTGGCGCAGCTTTCGGTGTGGCAGGTGCTGGCGGTGCTGGCGGTCGGCATCAGCTACCCCCTGCTGGAGGGGTGCGTGGCGTGGGTCATCGTGCGCAGCCGTCTGCCGCAGTTCACCCTGCGGCAGGGGCTGGATGTGGGCTGGTGCGGCACCTTTGGCAACGTGGTCACGCTGGGTGCCGGTGCTGTTCCGGTGCAGCTGTACTACCTGCACCGGGCCGGGCTGCCGCTTGGCCCCGGCGCAGGGCTGATGACGCTGGAATACGTTTTCCACAAGAGCACGGTGCTCCTGTACGCCACCGTGATGCTGCTGTTGCAGCACCGCTGGCTTGCCGCCAACACCACCGGTGTCATGCGGTATCTGCCCATGGCATACGCTGTGGTAGCGGTAATTATTGTGGCGCTGGTGCTGCTGTGCGTCTCGCCGCTGGTGCAGAACCTCGCCCGCTGGCTGCTGGGCTTTTTGCCCAAGACCGAAAAGTGGCAGCAGCGCCGCGCCGACTGGCTGGAACAGCTGGAGGTGCTGGGCACCGAGAGCCGCCGCCTGCTGACAGATAAGCCCCGCTGCCTGAAAATTTTTGCCCTGCAGGCACTCAAGCTGTTCGGGCTGTTCTGCCTGCCCTACCTGTGCATCCGGTTCATGGGGCTTTCCCCGCTGGGCTTCTGGCAGGTGCAGCTGCTCACCAGCCTGATGCTCTTCGTCTCCAATGCCCTGCCCAATGTAGCCGGGATGGGCTCGATCGAAACCGCCTTTCTGCTGGTGTTCGGCAGCTTTCTGGAGCAGGGCGAGGTGATGAGCGTGCTGATGCTCTACCGCATCGCCAGCTATTATGTGGTATTTGCCGCCAGCGCCGCGGGCTTTTTCATCGCCCAGCGGCATCTGGCGCAAATGGAGCCGCCAAAGGAGGGGTGAGCAGATGAAAAGCTTCCACATTCCCCGCACCGCTTTATTTTTTATCCTGTTTGCACTGGCAGCTTTTGCGGTGCTGTACCGTCCCATCGACCTGAAAGCGCTGGTGCGCGCCAGCTCGCAGGGCACGCTCCGCACCGAGGAAGTGGCGCATTTTGGCAGCACAAACGACATGGACTATCACCTCCTCTCCATGGACAGCGAAGAGTTCCAACAAACGGCAGAATTGCTTTCCACCGTCTCCTGCCGCAAAAAGCTGAACCAGAACTATTCTGCCTACACCCACGATACCTTCCCGGTGCAGTCGGTCACCGTCAGCTTTTATGACGATGCCGAGAACCAGAAGTTTCTGCTGACGGTGTATTCTGACGGCGTGTGCATCCTGAACAGCGCCTTTGTCAGCGTAAAATACCCCGGCGGCGGCGCAGCGCAGCTGTATGAACAGCTGGCGGGGATGGGGCAGTAAAAACAAAAAACGGGGCGTGCAGTTGGTCAAGCTGCACGTCCCGTTTTTGTTTTCTTTGCGTCGGCTGTGGTACCAAACACAGCCGGTGCCGCGCCGGAAGCAGCAGAGCAAACCGTGCTGCCGCTTCCCGTAGAAAAGAGAAAGGAATGGAGGAATGGAGCGGAGCGCTTGCAGACGCTCCTTTTTCTGGTGCAACGTGGTTAGAATTAGCTAACCGCCGCTGCGAGAACAGGATACCACAGTCAGTTAGTCTTGTCAACCCTTAATTTGCAAATTTTTTCGCAAAGTTGCCGTGCCGCCGGGGTTTCGGCGTTTTTCTACATTCTGCCCAAAGAACAGCCTTTCCGCTGGAAGAAAACCCACTTGTTTTCTATTGCTTTTTAAAACGATTCTTGCTATTATAATAACGCAAGATTTTGTGGGCAGATTTTTATTTTTGTCTACACCTTGTAGTAAGGGCTGCCGCTGTCGGCAGCGCAAGACCGTTTCGCCCCCAGAAAACCGCCCAGACAGAGCGGTTTTTCAAAGGCTCATTAGTTAGAAAACGCTAACTGCGTAATGGAGCAAGGAGGTTCCAATGATCCAGTTTGAACAGTGGGAAGGCTTTGAAGGCCGCATCTGGAAGGAAGAGGTCAATGTGCGTGACTTCATCCAGAAGAACTACACCCCCTATGACGGCGACGAAAGCTTTCTGGCAGGCCCCACCGAGGCTACCGATAAGCTTTGGGGTGCTTTGCAGCAGCTGCAGAAGGCCGAGCGCGCCAAGGGCGGCGTGCTGGATATGGAGACCGAGGTGGTCAGCAGCCTGACCTCCTACGGCCCCGGCTATATTGACGAAAACCTGAAGGATCTGGAGCAGATCGTTGGCTTACAGACCGACAAGCCCCTCAAGCGCGCCTTTATGCCCTACGGCGGCATCAAGATGGCAGAGCAGGCCTGCACCACCTACGGCTACCAGCCCTCTGCCGAGCTGCACAAGATCTTTACCGACTACACCCGCACCCACAATCAGGCTGTGTTCGATGCCTACACCCCCGAGATGAAGAAGGCACGCCACACCCACATCATCACCGGTCTGCCGGACACCTACGGCCGCGGCCGCATCGTGGGCGACTACCGCCGCGTTGCCCTGTACGGCATTGACGCCCTGATCCAGTTCAAGCAGGAGGATCTTGCCAACTGCGGCGACGGCACCATGACCGATGACGTCATCCGTCTGCGCGAGGAGATTGCCCGCCAGATCAGCGCCCTGAAGGGCATGAAGAAGATGGCCGAGGCCTACGGCTACGACATCTCCCAGCCTGCCAAGGACGCCAAGGAGGCCTGCCAGTGGCTGTACTTCGGCTATCTGGCCGCCATCAAGACCCAGAACGGCGCCGCCATGAGCGTGGGCCGCATCTCCACCTTCCTTGACATTTATATCCAGCGCGATCTGGACAAGGGCATCCTGACCGAAAGTCAGGCACAGGAGCTCATCGACCACATGGTCATGAAGTTCCGCATGGTCAAGTTTGCCCGCATCCCCAGCTACAACCAGCTGTTCTCCGGCGACCCCGTGTGGGCAACGCTGGAGGTGGGCGGCATCGGCATGGACGGCCGCAGCATGGTCACCAAGAACTGCTACCGCTTCCTGCACACGCTGGAGAACATGGGCCCCGCACCGGAGCCCAACCTGACCGTGCTGTACTCCTCTGCCCTGCCCGAGGCCTTTAAGAAGTACGCTGCCAAGGTGTCCGTCAACACCAGCAGCGTCCAGTACGAGAACGATGACGTGATGAAGCCCGTCTGGGGCGACGATTACTCCATCTGCTGCTGCGTGTCTGCTACCCAGACCGGCAAGGAGATGCAGTTCTTCGGCGCACGCGCCAACCTTGCCAAGTGCCTGCTGTACGCCATCAACGGCGGCGTGGATGAGAAGAGCCACGAGCAGTGCGGCCCCAACTATGCCCCTATCACCAGCGAGTACCTGACCTATGACGAGGTGCTGCCCAAGTATGTGCAGATGCTGGACTGGCTGGCCGGGCTGTATGTCAACGTGCTGAACCTCATCCAGTATATGCACGACAAGTACTACTACGAGGAAGCCGAGATGGCACTCATCGACACCGATGTGCGCCGCACCTTTGCCACCGGCATTGCAGGCTTCTCCCACGTCATCGACTCCCTGAGCGCCATCAAGTACGCCAAGGTGAAGGTGGTGCGCGACGAGAGCGGCCTTGCCACCGGCTTTGAGACCGAGGGCGACTTCCCCAAGTACGGCAACGATGACGACCGCGCCGACGAGATCGGCGTGTGGCTGCTCAAGACCTTCCTTGAGATGATCAAGAAGCGCCACACCTACCGCAACTCCGAGGCTACCACCTCCATCCTGACCATCACCTCCAACGTGGTGTACGGCAAGTACACCGGCGCTCTGCCGGATGGCCGCGCCGCCTTCACCCCGTTTGCCCCCGGCGCTACCCCCAGCTACGGTGCAGAGCAGAACGGTCTGCTGGCCTCGCTGAACTCCGTGGCAAAGCTGCCCTACCACTGGGCGCTGGACGGCATCTCCAACACCCAGACCATCAACCCCGAGGCACTGGGTCACAGCGAGGACGAGCGCGTGGAGAATCTGGTGCAGGTACTGGATGGCTACTTCGATCAGGGCGCACACCACCTGAACGTGAATGTCTTTGGCAAGGAGAAGCTGCTGGACGCCATGGAGCACCCTGAGAAGGAAGAGTACGCCAACTTCACCATCCGCGTTTCCGGCTACGCTGTCAAGTTCATCGACCTGACCCGCGAGCAGCAGCTGGACGTGCTGGCACGCACCTGCCATGGCGTCCTGTAAGACCCTTGGGTACGTCCACTCGCTGGAATCCTTCGGCTCGGTGGACGGCCCCGGCGTGCGCTTTGTGGTGTTTTTGCAGGGGTGTGCCCTGCGGTGCAAGTACTGCCACAACCCCGAAACATGGGCAGAGGGCGGCGAGGCGTGGACGGCAGAAGCGCTGTTCCAGCGGGTATACCGCTACCGCAACTACTGGGGCAAAAAGGGCGGCATCACGGTCAGCGGCGGCGAGCCGCTGCGGCAG
>CDZG01047299.1_pt1 | contig 13329 bp, 10 predicted proteins | sample 557741 | NCBI WGS metagenome assembly CDZG01 (sample SAMEA3182086, study PRJEB8094) | gut metagenome | biome: human; feature: gut; material: Stool; isolation source: human stools | place: Canada | collected 2013-01-21
GTTCTCAAGTTCCAAACGTTTATGTTGCTGGGCTGGTTTAACACCTGGCAGCAATGAATCTGCTGGTAAGAAGAAATCTGTTCGGATTACACGTGCCGGAGTCTACCTCAAACCTGCATTAGTACAGTGTGCTCATGCAGCCGTAAAATCTGACAAATCTCCTTACTACAAAAAGAAATATGAATCTCTTGTTAAACGTCGTGGCAAGAAAAGAGCCATTATCGCAATTGCCCGTATGATTCTTACCGCCATCTACCAGATGCTGTCTACTGGCGAGCAGTGGAATCCGAGCGACCTTTATAAAATCGATATGCCTGTAGCTCTTGTTGAAAAACAAAAGGCAAAAGCTATCAAGCAGGCTAAGAAACTGTTGCAGCGGGAGGGACTCCTTCCTCCTGATGAGCCATTAGCTTCTTAATCCAATTTTTTAACTCTATAACACTTCAAAAAGTTGCCTGCCTTAGACAGCTTATTCAAGTGCGCCAGTTTATGGCTTTCCTCTACTTTCTTTCACACTAGTATCTTTGATACAGTACCATATCCGCATCGCGCCCGAGTTCTTCATACCCCTGTGCCTGACACATTCCATCAATAATTCCGCCGCTTACTGTGGCAACATAACGGCTCTCAAGCTCCGTCAGGTGTTCCGAAACATATTGAAATTCACAGCAGCTGATGCCAAATCCCTTGGGCGTACCGTATAACAGCTGCCATTTCAGGCTCTGATTTCCTTCCTCTGTCACATCTCCCAACGTCCAGATCACCACATTTTTATAATCCGGAACCTGTTCTGTATCCACAGACACTTTTTCTGCAAAAACCTCACTCCAGTATGCAATCTGTTCCTGTCGTCCTTGCGTCACATAGGGGACCTGATAATCATACGGTTCCACTGCTTTATAGCTGTACAGGTAAAGAAAAGCCGCTCCCAAAAGCACCGCTTTTTTATAATATTTTGTCTCCAGCATGCTAACAATAAAAATTCCCGCTGCGATAAAGGTCAGAAAATGCTTGCTGCCCTCTGTCATCTTATACATCAAAAGATGTGCGAATAACATCGCGATCAGGCTCAGTGCAAAATGCACTTCTATGATCAGCTGGTTCGTTAACTTCTTTTTCTGTTCTTCCGTCAATGTGTATTTTCCGAAAACCGCCGTACGAACAGCTTCGTCTGCCGGTTCCATGACGATCTTCTCCGCACGGACAGCCCTGCGCAGTCTGTTCCGGTCACAGATACTGTTCACTGCCAGGATTCCCAGCAGGATCAGATAGCCGTCAAAAAAGGCTCCCGAAGCCAGACCGCTTTGCGCCCCGGCGATACAATGTCTGACAAATTCCAGTCCTTTCCAATGTAACGTCCCGAAAAAGTTACGGAAACCGGCACCGATCCCATCCGTGAAGAACGTCGTGATCCAGTCGGTATAAAACAACGGTGTAAAATATTCCGCACCCAGGTAATGTTTGATCAGCACATACAGGATTCCCGTCACTGCCACCACGATCACAGATCCGATGCTCCCCCATTTTCGATCCTCCCGGATCCAGAAAAAGCAGGCAAGCGCCAGGAACAATAACATATACGGCCGCATCAGCACAAGCAGCACAGAGATCACAAACATAGCGATCAGCTTGCCTTTACTCTCTTTCTGCAGATAGCTCATTGCCAGACCATAGAACAGGATCAGCATACTGAAACAGATGACTTCCGGCATACCGGAGAGCATGTATCTTACGAATAACGAATACAGTCCAAACAAAACCGTCAGGATCCCCAGCTGCTTCCAGGTCGGCTTTACCAGCCAGACAAATACGAACATCGTAACCGTCATCAGAACAATGTTGCAGATCACCGGTGACAGCAGATTCCAGCCGAACACCAGTCCCCACAGGATCCAGGGGAATACCAGCACGGGACTCCAGGCTGCGAAAGACAGCTGCAGCGCATGGCTTTCGTTAAACCCGAAATACCCCATGGGAAATCCGTAATTCACAATGCCTTCCACTTGTTTAAAATAGAATAATTCATCATTCCATTCCGAAGAAGGCAAATAGACCTGGCCGATGCTTCTCCCCTCTGCCGCCGTCCGGATCAGACAGCATACCAGCGGAAGCAGTGCCATAAGTACCGCCTTAAGTAAGGTAATATAACGTTTGTCCTGTTTCCACCAATTTACAAAACGTGTATTTTTCATATGGTCTTGTCTTACCCTTCTGTTCAAAATCTTTTATTTCGTTTTTCACTTTATATTTACCTATTCAGACTCACGGGTCCTCATCTGTTCCGAGTCCGATTCGCTCACGGATCACATACTGGGGAGAATTATTCATGCTGATGTAGATACGTCCCACATATTCTCCGATCAGTCCCAGCATGATCATGATCATGCCGCCGAAAAATACCAGTGCCGCCATCAATGCGCTGAATCCCATGGGAACATTGGGATTCACCAGTCTCTTGATGATCGTATAGATTCCATAGAGAAAACCCAGCCCTGCGAAGCCCACACCGAGAGATGTGGCGATCCGCAGCGGTTTCACGGAAAATGCCGTAAATCCGTTGAACCACAATCCCAGCAGCTTCTTGAGCGTATAACCGGAATTGCCCTCTTCCCGCTCTCTGTGACACACCGGCACGTTGGTAATGTTTTTCGTGGCACGGAGCACCAGTCCGATGACATAAGGATACGAATTCTCATAGCGGATCATATCCTCCACCACGAACCGCTTCACCGCAAAATAGCTGGAAATATACAGATTCGCGGGCTTGTTTAACATCATCCGCGTCATCAGCTCATTGACCTTGCTGCCCAGATTCCGGAATGCGGAGTGCTGCTTGTGTTCATAACTGGCATAGACAGCATCAAAGCCTTCCTCCAGCTTATTTAGCAGCTTATCCACTTCATCGGCGGGGGGCTGTCCGTCATCATCCAGGCACACCACATAATCTCCGTCGGAATGTCTAAGTCCCGCCATCAGCGCCGCATGCTGTCCGAAATTTCTGGCGAAGCCGATGCCCTTGATATTATCGTATTTTTCACACAGATCCTGGATCGTTTCCATGGTATTGTCCGGTGATGCATCATTCACCAGAAAAATATCATACGTATACTGTGTCAGTTCCTGCATTTTTTCGCGGATCTCCGTAACTACATGGGGCAGCGTATGCTCCGAACGGTAGCAGGGGATCACAAAACTTACTTTTTTTATTCTGTCCATTTTTTGTTGCTTGCTCCTTCTTAATCTGCCGGATTCACGGCTGCCATCCAGACAATATCCCGGTACACACCGTCAATACACACATCGTCTCTTAACAGTCCTTCTCTGACGAAGCCTGCTTTTTCATAGCTTCGGATCGCCTGCAGGTTCTCCGACAATGCCCGCAGGTAGACTCTGTGCAGCTTTTCCTGCTCAAAACAGTACCGCAACATCAGCTTCGCCGCCGCTGTGCCGATCCCGCGGCCTCGGGCGCTCTCTTCTCCGATGAAGATTCCGTACTCCGCCTTATTGTGATGTCTGTCAATATCCCGGATATACACAGATCCCAACGGCTTATCTCCTTCCAGATCACAGATGATCATCTGCACCACATCTCCGGTCTCCACATGGGTCCGGATCCAGTGCTCATGGGACCGTCTGGTAAAAAGCTCCTGATAGATAAAATTTTTGCGCACGGCATCGCTGTTACGCCATGCCACGATCCGGTCCGTGTCCTCATGGGTCATGAGGCGCAGATAGATTCCGGCCTGCGTATCCCGGTAGTTCTCAGAAATTGCTTTCGATGTTTTATTTTCCGATGTTTTATTTTCTGCTGTTACTGTCTGCATTGTGATCTCCTTACTGTCTGTAAGCATTGCACAGCTCGATGACTCTCCGGATCTCATCCTCCCGCATCTCGGGGAACAGCGGCAGTGTCACACAATGTGCTGCCAGGTATTCCGCATTCGGGCAGTCTCCCGGCTTATAACCAAGGTTTGCATATGCCTTCTGTAAATGGCAGGGCACCGGATAGTGCATGTTGCATTCCACATCATTGTCTGCCATATACTTCACAAAATCATCGTGATCCGGTACCGTGATGACGAACAGATGGAACACCGGTGTGGTGTTCTCCGGATGATGCTGCATGGTGATCAGAGGATTCGTGATCTCCCGGATATAGCGGTGTCCGATCTCCTGACGTCTCTTCGTCCACTCCGGCAGATATTTCAGGCTGACGCTCAATACCGCACCCTGCAGTCCCTCCAGTCGATAATTATATCCAATCTCATCATGATAATAACGCACATCGCAGCCCTGATTTTTCAGGCGGTCGATATGCTTATAGTACTCTTCCTTCTCACAGGTGACACTTCCGCCTTCTCCGAAAGCATAGAGGTTTTTGCCCGGATAGAAGCTGAAGCATGCCAGATCTCCCAGGGTTCCCACATTTTTCCCCTCAAACTGTGCCCCGTGGGCCTGTGCGCAATCTTCCACCACGAACAGTCCGTGACGGTCTGCGATCTCGCGCACGCCTGCATAATCAAAGGGCTGGCCATAGAGATGGACACCGATGATTCCCTTCGTCCTCTCCGTGATCTTCGCTTCCAGCACGGAAGGATCAATCTCCCAGGTATCCGGCGTACAATCTGCGAACACCGGCGTGGCTCCCGTATAGCTGACGCCCCATGCTGTCGCGATATAAGTATTGGCAGGAACAATGACCTCATCTCCGGGGCCTACGCCCAGCGCCAGCATCGCCAGATGCAATGCGGAAGTACCGTTGTTCACACCGCTGGCATATTTACTGCCCACGTAAGCAGCAAATTCCTTGTCAAATGCATCTGCATATTTGCCTCCGGAAAAAGCTGTCTCACGACATACCTTCTCGATAGCTTCTCTGTAAGCATCTTCATGGGCTTTTACATCCCTCGTCAGATCGATTCTCTTAATATGTGCCATTTTTTGTCCTTCTCTCTTACCTGTTGTCATTTCATTTACATCGTTTCTAAACTCGCACGATGTACATTTCTTCTCTTATTTTCAATCTTTCACCGGGATTATCCGGCATCTTATATATGCTTCTTAATATAAAACTCGTTGAATAACCTTGCGATCTGTACCAGATAATTACAGATCGTCTTGAATACCTTAACGGTAGTATTATAGTCTTCCTGCCACTCCACCGGATAATCCAGTATGGTCACGCCTCTTTTCTCCGCCCGGAGCAGGAATTCGATCATGTAGAACCATCCGTTATCCCGGCTGCAGCCCTCGATCAGTGAGAGTGCCGTCTCTCTGCGGACAAACGTGAATCCGCAGATAGCATCCGTGGATTTCATCCGTAAGAACAGCTTTAACAGAATCAACAGTCCCTGCGACGTGATCCTGCGGTACCATTTTCTGCCCCTGGTATCGGATTCTCTGGCAAAACGGCTGCCGTTGATATACTGGATCTCGGGCTGCGTCTCGAAGAGATGAATCGCCTCTCCCAGATGCCTGATATTGGTGGAAAGGTCGATGTCCATATAGCCTACCACATCGCCGTGGCTTACTTCCACACCTCTGCGGAATGCCGCACCCACACCGCGGACATTGATCCTCTCATATCTTACTTTATCATATTTTTTGCACAGCTTTTCTGCGATCTGCGGTGTCTCATCCTCGGAACCGTTATCCACGATAATGATCTCATAGTCTTCAAAAGCAATGCTTTGCAGATATTCCACCGTGCGGGTCACACCGTTCTCCAGACGCAGACGTTCATTTAATACCGGAAAAATAATCGTAAACATCATTTTGTCAGTTTTTCCACTCCTTCGATTACGTAGTGCTGTCTCTTAAAGCTCATATTCAGGATCACAGACAGATATTTGAAGATCAGTGTCAGCATGACGGACATCATGAAAAATCCAAACGAGATCAGCGTCATCAGACTCATCCATCCTTCCACGGGACGTACCGTGCTGAAGATTGAATACACAATCCAGGCAAACATGATCATCATCACAGAAAACAGGATCACACTCACCAGCATAGAGAACTTCTCCAGGACATTGGTGAAAATGATCAGCGTATCCAGTGCAAGACTGCTGCGGGTACTGCGCTCCTCCCGGTTCCTGGAGCCGCCTGCCTTCTTTTGATTCTCATAGACCAGCGTATCCGCCCTTAGTCCACAATTCATGTACATTGCCTTGCGGTAAGGAATGTACGCATTCATCTGATTCACACGGTTCACTGCGCGGCGGGATATGATACGGAATCTCTCCTGACGCAGCTTGTGGGTATTGCGGCTCCCCAGATTATATACTGCATAGAACAGCCGCGAGGTCAGTGCCACATCTCTCCCCGGAGCGGCTGCCACCACATCATAGCCTTCCAGCGCTCTGTAATAAACATCCATGATCAGTGACGGCTCAAAATCCGGCAGGCATCTGTCGAATTCGAACAGGAAGTCTCCCACTGCCAGGTCTCTTCCGGCATTCATGGCCATCTCGACTCCCTGATAAAAGCTTAAATTGATCATGCTCACCACATGATTTCCACTGCTTTCTTCCAGAAATTGATGGATCTCCTCAATGGTATTGTCCATGCAGCAGTCATTCACACAGACGATCTCATATTTTTCGAAATGTTCTTCCATAGTGCCACAGACCGTGTTCAGAAAATCACGGATGTGCGCACCGTCGTTGTGCAGATACAGCACACAGGATACAAAATTTTTCTCTTTATTCAGGATTGCGGTTCTCTCCATAACGTTTCCCCTATATCTATTATTTATGACCACTCGGAATGGTTATACTAATCTAAAAAAGGATCCAGGTCATATACCGTGTTGATCTTGCCGGATAAGACGCTGATGAAGGTGGGACTTTCGGATAATGCCCGGATCACAGTAGGTCTCGAATCATCGATCTCCGAAGCCTTCAGGATCGGCTTCATGGAGAACAGTGATCTCTCATAGCTGAATGTATACTCTTCCCGCAGATACTTTCTCGCCAGCGTAGACATATACTCCCAGGCACTCTCCGGTCTGCCGGGACAATCGTTGCAATTCCCCAGCCAGCCGCCTCTGCAGATATTGCCGTCCGCCCCCACGCAGGAGAACTGCGGTGTAGCATCGTAGCTTGTCTTATGTGGTGTAAAAGTCACCGAAGTCAGGGAATGATATCCCGTCCTGCCGAAAGGCATAATGGAGAAAAACGGTCCATCCATTACTGTAAATCCGATGTCCCTGAGCTTGTCACCTGTTTTGCACAGGATGATCTCACATAATTCATACTTCAGTCCGAAGGGTTCTGCCGTGACTCCCTTTACCTTTTCCAGCACCTGATTCACGGAAGCGTAAGTGGCATTCAGCACAAACGGTGCCCGGTATACCTCTCTATGGCCCTCATGCAATGCGGTGATCTCATAGCAGTCCGATTGTTTTACGATCTCTGTGATCTGCCGCCCGAAGTGCAGCTTCACTCCCGGATATTTCGCGATCTCCTCCATCAGATGATCCCGCAGGATATGGGCATCGTAGGTATACTCCTCGGTGAGAAAAGCTCCGTCGCACAGCCCCGGCTGGAAATATTCTTCCACAGGAAGCGCCTTACAGGGGATCCCGCCATCCCGGCAGAACTTCAAAAATTCCGCCGCATCCGTCCAGGAAAAATGAGCGGAAGTAGCATAAATCTGTTGAAACGCGGTATGAAGACAGAAGGAATAGTCCTCTGTAAAACGCTTGAAATATCCGGCGGATTTCATGGCCGTAGACAGAGACCTCGGGTAGTGATATCCCATGTGTACCCGGGCCTGATTGATATATGTGGCTCTGGTAAAAGGAGCCTCTTCCATCTCCAGCACCTCTACCTGCTGCCCTTTTTTTGCACAATACAGCGCCGCATACAATCCATACAGCCCTGCTCCTATGATCAGTTTGTCCATTTCTCTATCCTATCTCTGTCCCTGTTTTATCTCTGTCTCTGTTTTCTCATTTTCCGTCTTCCGGCCTGTTCCGCACATCAGCGCCACCAGATACGGCAGTGCCAGCATCACCGGATAGACATATCGCATCTGCACCGTGGGGCCTAACAGCATCGTCCCATAATATCCGGCGATCACCGCCAGTGGCAGACAGTATCGCTTTCTGTCCACGATCACAAGTATCGCCGCCAGTGCCAGATACAGCCACAGATAACTGCCCGGCACGAACAGATATTTCAGTACCGGAAGCTCCAGATAACTGTTCCCGTCCGCCCATGTCTCCAGGCGGTCATACAGTCCCGGCCATTTGCTGTCTTTGTAGATTCCTCTGTTGTTCAGGGTATCTTCTTCCCATCGTGTCTGTATATATCCGAGGCCCTCTCTCCCCTGCACTTCATTCACCGCCGCATGGGTGACATCAAAGGGAGATAAAAATCCTGCATCCACTGCCAGTGCGGCATTGATCATATCTCCGGGATAAAATTTCAGCAGATGAAAATAGGTCCGCAGGAAATCTCCCGAGCGATAACGCACCACATACGTGTTGGTATGTCGCTTTACCGGATCCGCGATGCCGGGATCATAATCCCTGTAAGCCTCATCCAATATAAAATCATTCACCAGTGCCCGATCCTGTTCCGACATGGTACCGTCATCCTCAGGGAGTACTCCCACTCCTCCGTGGTAGATCATGCAGCGGGCCATCTGCTGGATCGGCATACTCAGCATCTCTCTCCTGTCTCCCTGTTCCGCGTGCGTTGCGGAGAACACTGTGGACAGCACAAAAAGCCCTATACAGAAAGCTGCCACACTTACCGTAAACAGTCTCCCCCAGAGCTTCCTCGCTCTTTTTCCAAAGCATACTGCCAGAAAAAGAAATGCTAATAGTACCATCATAGCATATTTTCCGTTATTGCGAAACAGTATCATTCCCACTGTTCCAATAAAAAACAGCAGATCCCGAACTCCGGGACGCCATTCCCTGCGGTCCTCCAGCAATAGCTCCGTCAGACTGATCAGCTGCAGCAATAAAAAAGCACTGAATACCGTATCTTTTGTCATGCTGACACTCATATACCAGTGGAACGGGAAAAACATTCCAAGCAGCAGCATCACGAGCTGCCAGCCTGCCGCCACCTGGCGTCTGTGCAATACCAGCACACCGTAGGACATGCTGCCCGCCAGCAGCAGCATCTGCAGCGCAGTGTACAGTGCCATTCCGGCATTCATACTTCCGCACAGCTGCGTTCCCAGCCACAGCATTCCCTGTAAAAGCAGTGTGTGCACGATCGGATGATGATCAAAATAATAATGCTCCACGATCTGTCCGGTCTGTACCGGTGCATCATAGGCACAGATTCCCGGGTAATATGCCAGATATACCGGAAGCCATGCAAGGCAAAGCAATAACAGGCTTCCGAAAAACACCTGTGCCCCGGAGCGTCTCTGTATCCACGCGGCAGATCTGCCGAACACAGCATTGTCTTTACCGGCACCGTTCCTTCCACCGCTGCAGTCACCCTCTGGTGCCGGCCGCTCTGCCACACGATAGACCACAAACGTTCCGATCACACCCAGAAAGCATCCCAAAAGCACGGTCCACAGCAGAGTGCTCCCCACATATCCGGCCGTCCACAGGAGATTGCCCGCAGCCGCCAGATCTTTTTCTGTTTTTACGAAAAATACAAACAGACATCCCAGAACGCAAAGCAGCACACCGCCTCTGCGTCTGGGAAGTATTCTCTTCTCCTGCATATTATCATCCTTTACGTTCCTGATGTTCCCCATGCACACGGTTCAGACGATACTCGAAATCCTTCCGGTCCTTGGCCGCCATAACTTCCAGCATCATACCGGAGAAAAACGACTGGATCCCCGCCAGCAGAATGAATCCGCAGGCGATCAGCGTCGGGAATCTCGGCACCAGTCCCGTATTCAGATACTCCAAAAATACCGGAACAAACAATATCACCGACACCACTGCCAGCAAAAATGCCAGCATGCCGAAGAAATGCATGGGTTTATAGTTTTTATACAGCTGCAGCATCTTGCGGATCACGCGGAAACCGTCACTGTAAGTATTCAGCTTGGACTCGCTGCCCTGGGGACGGTCACGATATTCCACCACCACATTCTCTACCTGCATGTTATAGTTCACCGCATGGATCGTCATCTCCGTCTCGATCTCAAATCCTTTGGAGAATACCGGGAATGTCTTCACGAATTCATAACTGAACGCGCGATAACCGGTCATGATGTCCTTGATATCGGAATGAAACAGGCCGTTGATCCCCGCACGCATCAGACTGTTGCCGAAATTATGAAACGGCCGCTTATTTTCCGTAAAATAAGTAGACGACAGGCGGTCTCCCACCACCATATCCGCCTGATGCTCCAAAACCTTTGCCACCATCTCCCGGGCACAATCCAAAGGATACGTGTCATCTCCGTCGATCATAAGATAGCATTCCGCATCAATCTCACGAAACATTCTGCGAATCACGTTTCCCTTTCCCTGGGCATATTCATGACGTATGATCGCTCCCGCTTCCGTTGCCAGTTCCACGGTACGGTCGGTGGAATTATTGTCATATACATAAGTCACCGCCTCCGGCAGGAACTTTTTCACATCGGATACCACCTTGGCGATCGTCTTCTCTTCATTGTAGCAGGGGATCAATACTGCAATTTTATCCATTTTCCATTCCTCTTATCTCTGCGTGTTAAAAGTGCTTATACAAAGTTTATTGTACCACGCTTGTTCCATTACAGCCACTATTTTTGCTTTTTCCCGCGTATTTTTCTTGGGGGCGGGCAAAAGCTATGATATAATGAGCCTCAAGGAAGAACAAGTGGCTGCGAAGCAGACATTTGTTTTTCTGGGCTCATTAGCGAACGAATATCCTGCGAAGCAGGATGTAAAGTGCGATAGCACGAATTCGTGAGCTTATAATGCAATGAGCGCAAGTGAGCCAATATGCTTGCATAATTGAAATTTGTTGTGGTTACGGAGGAATGGTTCCCATGAGTGGATCTCAGAACAGATCTTGTTGTAATATCATTTACCGCCTGGGGCTTAACATTGTCATGCTTCTGACACTGTTGCTTTCCATGCTGCTGTTCGCCGGCAGCTTTCTCACGACCTGTTATGCCGACAATATGGAGACCCAGCAGGTTCTGCTGCGTCCGGACAATCCCCTGTGGAATCTGTTGGAGCTGGCAGGCTTCGGATTACTGTTTTGCGGATGTCTGTATCTGTATGAAAAAATAGGAGAGAAATTCCGTCGCGGACTGCTCGTTTTTACTTTGACCTTTGTATTTGGGCTTGGTATCCTGCTGATCCTCTTCGGACGCACGGTTCCCGCAGCGGATGCTCTGTCTGTATACAATGCGGCTGCGGAGTGGATCCTGGGAAATACTGATATTATCCACCCCACCGTTTCTTATCTGTCTTATTATCCACAGCAGATCGGGCTGATGGCTTTTCTGGAGCTGTTGCTCCGGATCTGGAATCTCACCGGCCTGTCCGTACCGGCCTGGCACTTTATCAAGCTGGTCTATGTCTGTCTGTTGTGTGGGGCGATCTGGTTCCAATATCTGTCGCTGCAATATCTGTGGCCGGAGAAGTACAAGAAGATCTCCTGCTGCTATCTCGTCTTGGTATGCTGTAACCTGCCCATGATCATGTACAGCTCCTTCGTCTACGGCGAGATTCCTTCCTTCGCTGCATTGTCGGTGGGATGGTATCTGCTGTTGCGGTTGCTGGGCAGCTCCTCTCCGGACAGTTCCTATCGGGACAACGTCTCCCCGGGCGGCTCCTCTCCGGACAGCTCCTATCGGAACAACGTCTCCCCGGGCGGCTCCTCTCCGGACAGCTCCTACCGGGACAACGTCTCCCGAAATGATGCGCCCTCAGTCACCGCCTACGATTACGTCCCCCGCATGCTCCGTCAGATACTTTTCACAGGCTTCGGCAGTATCCTGTTCCTCACACTGTCTGTGATGCTGCGCAAGAATTCACTGATCCCTGTGATCGCAGTGTTGCTGGTGCTGTTGTTCGAGGCATTGCGTCCGGGGCGGAACGGTAAGATGCGTCTGGGACTGCTCATCATGGCGGTATGTCTTGCTGTTACTTCTGTGGGGATTCTGCCGCTGGTACAGAAATGTTATGAGAAAAAGGCGGGGAACACGTTAAGCTCCGGAGTCACCGCCATGTCCTATCTCGCCATGGGAATGCAGGAAGCTTCCCGCGGCTGCGGCTGGTATAACGGCTTCAATATCGATACTTACGATACCGCCAGCATGGATACTGCTATTGCCAACGAGATCAGCCGTCTGGCGATCGACGAGCGCCTGACCTATTTCCGGGAACATCCCGGCTACACAGCGGACTTCTATCTTCACAAACATTTATCCCAGTGGGCGGACGGCACCTATGCTAGCCGACAGGCTACCCTGGCTACCTACGGAGGACGGAGTGCATTTTTTAAAGAAGTCTATGAAGGTTCTCTCAGCGGGGGATATATCGAATGGTGCAATGCATGGCAGAATGTTCTATATCTGGGCGTGTTGGTGTTCTGTATCGACAGTCTTAAGAAGCGTCGGAAATCCAAAGTTGTCGGGCACATGGCTGACCAAACGGCGGGGCATACCGCAGGGTGCACTGCGGACCACATGGCGGATCAGCTTGATGCGGATCAGCTCGGTGCGGATCAGCTTGATGCGGATCAGCTTGATGCGGATCAGCTTGATGCGGATCAGCTCGGTGCGGATCGACTTGGCGCGGATCGGCATGGCGCGGATCAGCATGGCGCGGATCGGCATGGCGCGGACCGGCATGGCGCGGATCAGCATGGCGCGGATCGGCATGGCGCGGACCGGCATGGCGCGGATTGGCATGGCGCGGATCGACTTGGTGCGGATCGGCTCTACGTCTACGTCGGCCTCATTGCCGTACTGGGAGGTTTTCTGTTCCACACCTTCTGGGAAGCCAATTCGCGGTATATCTTCTCTTACAGCCTGTTGCTGATGCCCTACTGCGGGGCCGGAGTCTATACCGGGATCTGCCGGATACGGGATGGGGTACGGTCGAGATTTCATTAACATTTTCCATGCAGTATTATACTTAACTTACTAACTTGAAAGTTTACGCGAGCAATGAGCCGCGCATAGGAAAACTGCCAACAGCTTCTGTATCCTTTTTTTCGCCACAGCGTGGGCACAGGAGACAGGATCAAGCTTCTCTGTGCCCTTAAACCAAGGTATGGGGCGTTACACACAAAATTTGATAATTAAGCCCCGCGTATCGCAAACTTCCGGGGCTTAATTGACTAAATTTGATGATTACGCCCCGCGTATCGCAAACTTCCGGGGCTTAATTGA
>CDZG01059687.1_pt1 | contig 13177 bp, 2 predicted proteins | sample 557741 | NCBI WGS metagenome assembly CDZG01 (sample SAMEA3182086, study PRJEB8094) | gut metagenome | biome: human; feature: gut; material: Stool; isolation source: human stools | place: Canada | collected 2013-01-21
ACCGACCGTTCGGTTACGATTAGTATAGCATAGAATTGTGATAATTTCAAGAGCGGCTTGCGAAAAGCTGCGAAAAAGCGGGACAGCCACTATAATTTGACTGTCCCGCCGTCCGTTATTTCACGGAGCGCTTTTTCTTTTTGCTTACAACCGTAGTGCCGATCACAAAACCGCCGCTGATGAATAGCAATGCAATCCACAGAGCCTGATTCCCTGTATCGCCGGTCCCCGGAGAATTTGCTTCCTCAGCAAGCGCCTTGATCTTCTCAGCCAGCGCATCGAGTTTGCCCAGAGCATCCTTGCCGAGCATAGCTTTCTCGTTCTCGGTAAGCCCCGCAACGATCTCCTTCACTCGGTCGAGCGCACTCTTGTCGCTGAGCTTGGCGTCATCCGCAGAGGGCAGCTTGTTGATTTCCTCCGCTGCCTTTTCGGCGTTGCCGATGGCAGCCAGCGCCGCCTTCACGGTTTCAAGCTTTTCTTCAAGGCTCCTGCTTTCTCCTTCGGTATAGTTGCCGCCGAAGTCACGCAGAGCGCCCTCCAAAGCCTTTTCCGCCTTTTCAAGAGGTTCTTTGTCCCGGAGCTTTACATTGTCCTTTGTAATATCCTTGACCGAAGTGATTTCATCGTCCTCGGCAGCGCGCTTTGCCGCTGCAATGCGGTCAAGGAGAGCACGTGCCGTGCCCTTCAGAGCTTCAAGAGCAGCTCTTTCCGCGTCCGTCAGGTTATCGACGGAAAGCAGCGTGTCGGTATCGGCGATCAGCTTTTCAATGTCCGCCTTGTCGGCGCTCGTCACCTTGTCGATATCGTAGCCGTTCACGGTGTCGGTCAGATGGGTGATCTCATCCGCAACCTCTGTGATGCGTTTATTCAGGTCCTTGCACTTTGCAGCCGCCTCGGTCAGCTTGTTCCATTCCTCCTCGGTGGATTCGCCGTCGTCAAATGCTTCGGCGATGTCGAGAATCTGCCGCTCGACTGCGGATATCGTCTCCGCATCGCTCGATTTGACATTATCGACCGTAATCTCCGCGATAACATCGGTGACAGACGAAATCGGCTTCATATAGACCGTATACTCCGTCACATTGCCCGCCTTATCCACTGCACGGATGGCATGGGTGGCGTCCTTGTCGCCTGCAAGGCTGAACACATCTTCGACAGTCTCGCCGTTCAAGATGACCGATTCAAGATTTTCATCATCGATCGCAACCTTCTTGGTCACATAATAGGTCTTGCCGTTCTCGATGCCGATGATTTCGGGTGCGGCGGTATCAAATGTCGCTCCGTCCGAGCCGATAAAGGTGACATTTCCGGCATTGTCCTCAATGCGGACATAGATGATGAATTTATCCATATCCTTTGCCTCAATATCGAAGTCGCTGTTATCCGTCCAATCGGTGATTGCACGAACCTCATTGTCAGTAAGCACCTTATCGGACTTGAAGTACAGCACAGACTTCACACCGGAGGCGTCGTCCTCTGCCGTCAGCTTGACATGGACATCGTCCTTAAAGAACAGACCGAAGGTAATCTTGTTGATAAACTTCTGGAACGCCGTGCGTTCGTTCAGCTTAACCTCACCGGTCGGCGCAGTCTTGTCGATCTTGTAGTTCTCGGTAACTGCCGCAGAAATAACTCCGGTTCCGGTGTTCTTCACGAAGAAGGTAAGCTTGCCGTTACCGGTTTCATCCGACGCCGTAAGGGAATCTGCCCACTCGCCGTTTGCCGTATCGGTCAGGCCGAGCTTGTAGCCCGCTTTTGCCGTGATAACAAAGTCGGTGTTGGTCCAATCATTGGAGTTTACCTCATACTCGCTGCCGTCAGCAGAATATTCCACGATACTCGCCGTAATGCCGCCGGGCTGAGTAAGCGTGTAGTTGCCGACGGTCACGCTGTTGCCGGAGAGAGTAAATGCCGTAAAGCTGACCGGGATGTTTTTACCGACCGTCACACGGTCAAAGGTGGGAACGCCGTTCACAAGCTCAAGTACATCGCCGTCGACCGCGCCCACAAGTGCAGGCGTGCCGTCGATCTCAGCGGTGTTTTTACCGTCATACTGCTTATCCCTGACCGCAAGGCCGGTGATTGTCAGCTCTTTGGCAAAGATATTTGCAGTGGTGCCTTCGGGCTGCGCCGACAGCACATAGTTTGCGGCGTCGTCTCCCGAAAGAGCAAAGTCATAGAACGTGACCGCCTTGCCGTTGCCGACATTCTTATCATTATACAATGCCTTACCGGGGACAATGGCGACCCTGTCGCCGTCAACAAGTCCGTCTAATGCTCCGACAGCGGTGATGGCTACATAAGCGTTGCCGTCGTAGGTTTTGTCGCCGACAGCAACGCCGGAGACAGTCACTTCCCCGGGCCTAATTTCAAAGGCCATCGTCGAGAACGCCGCGTTGTATATGTCGGTCTCAGCCGTTGTAATACGGATCGTATACCTGCCGACATTTTTCGGTGCGGCAGCGGTATATGCCGAATCATCCGCATCTGCAGGCTTGTATTCAACCGTCAGAGTACCGTCGGAATCGGTGCTGCAGGACGGAGCGTCTATCGGCTTTCCGTTATAGGTCTTTCCGTCGCTCGGCACATGGTCGATGCTCGGCGTCTTTTTGCTCACGGTCAATTTTACCGTTGTCACGGCAGGCTCGTCACCCAACCTGTATTCCTCACCCAACGGGTTATAGGCCGCACGGACGGTGTATTCGCCTGCTGCAAGAGCGGAAAGATAGCTGTTTTTAAGAGTTACGGTTCCGTCTGCGGATACCGTATAATCAGCACTGTCAAGAAGTGCGTCACCGTTATACAGCGCCGCCACGGTATTGCCGTTAAGGCTGACACGGAAGGAAACATCCGCGCCGTCAAGCTTTGTAAAGCTGACTGCTTCGGTGATCGCCTCGGCATCGGTGTAGACCACCACGCCTTCGGAATTGATAACGGTAATGTTGCCACCCGCATCTGTCACGCGGAGATAGACATACGCTTTTCTGTTCGGTTCAATGTTGAAGGATGCCGTGCCCTCTGTGAGCGTCAGCTCCGTCCAATCGCCGATGATGGCGCTGATGTCGGCAAACGCGGTTTCGGAAAGCAGGTATTCCGCTTTTGAAAGTCCGCTGCCGTTATCCGATGCGGTTACCGTCACCGTCTGCGTCTTTTTGAAGAACAGACCGAAGGTGATCGTGTTCATAAAGGAATTGAATTTGTTCGTGCTTATAGTGATTTCCGCTGCGGGCGGAGTAATATCCGCAACGCCGAAAACGGTGATGACAATATCGCTCGTCACGGGTGATACGGTATAGCTGCCGCTGTCGGAATGCATCGGCGCACCGTTGACATCGACCATGAAGCTTTCGGTTTTGGAATACCCTTCGGCAATTTCCAGCGTGAAGGTATACTCCTGACCGTAGCCGACAAGCGGATCACCGCTGAGGGTATATCCCGCACCGCTGCTCAAAGTGACCTTATAGAGCATATTTACGGTTACCGTAACGCTCGTCGTGTTTCCGGCAACATCGGTGGCGATGACGGTATGCTGTTTGTTGTCGGGCATAAGGATATAACTGCCCAGCGTCAGCTGTACCTCTTCGCCGTCCACCGTCACGGTAAAGTCGTTATCGTCGGCAACGCTGAATTCGGCAGCACTGTAATAGGTCTTTCCGTTTTCAATGCCGGAAATTACCGGCGCGTCACTGTCGGTTGCCTCCACATAGCCGCAGGCGCAGCTCTTTTCGTGGGTTTCGGTATTCCAGCGGCAGTCATGTGCATGGGGTAGGACCGTGACATTTTTAAGACCGGTCACATAACCGTTTACGATTTCGCCGCTGTCCTTATCGGCGAAGGCACGGCCCTCCCCCAGATAGCCGGCAAGGGTGCTGACTTTGGAGTTTTCCGTCATGTCGATATCTGCGAACTGACCGCCGGAGATACGAGCCTCACTACTTTTCAGTCTAACATAATTGGTGAATGTACCTCCCGTAATGCTGAGCTTTCCGCCGGTAAAGGTGACCCATGCGTCCATATTGCGGTCTATGGTTACATCCGCTCCGCTAATTGTGCAATAGTCGACAGCGGCGCCCCGAATTTCAAGGGCCAGCCGTCCTTTACTCAGCGTTAAAGACCTGACTTCGCCACTGCAAAGGGTAAGGGCGCAGCCGTAATTTTCCTCGCTTTGCGCATCGGAAATTGCCTCATTGATATCTGTATATCCCCTGAAAACACCGGGCTTTGTGATAGCTGCCGCTATTTTCAGTCCGCAATACGGGCAGTTGCCGTCCGAATCCATTCCGACGTGCTCACATTTCATCACGGCAAGGTCGTACTGTCCGGCAGCCGCCCAGCCGGTTCTGTTTTCGGCGTCGGCACGGGAAACCCAGCTGTTCTTTGAAAACTCCGTTCCGATGCCGTCGTAGCGGCGGTAGGCATAGCCCTCGGGGAGGAGATCGGTCAGCTTCACACCGTTATAGAGATCGCACATTCCGGCAGTTATATGTCCGCCGGTGAATTTAAGCGTACCGCCGTAAACCGCAATGGAATAGGTTGTGTCTTTGCTGCCGCCGGCTGTCACCTCGCCGCCGTCTCTCACCGCAAGACCCAGAGTGCCGTTGCCCCTTGCGTCGATAACCGTCAGCTTGCCGCTGCGTCCGGCGCCGCCCACATTCAGCGGATATCCGCTGAGACTCTTTCCGTTGAGATCCAGCGTGAAGCCCACAGAATCCGTATCCGCATAAAATCCGTCGGGCAGCATGCTGTTCCGCGCCCAGAGCTTCACCGTGCAGCCGGAGTTTTCCGGCTTGCAGGCTTCCTTCAATGCCTCGGTAACGGTTCCGAAATGCGTTACCGCCTCGCCCAGTCTGAGATCCGCCGCAACCGTAATACCGCAGTGGCTGCAGATGTTGGTGTCAGGGTCGGGGTCGTGCCCGTCATATACCGTTACGGTGATTTCCGCCCGGTGACCGAGCTTATCCGTGACTACAATGGTCACAGGACCGTTTGCCGGAGGGATGACAAAACGGTTGTTTTCGTCAAGGGTAACAGGCTCGCCGCCCACCGTAACGGTGTCTATGTTCTCCTCAACTATGGTAGCGGTCACTTCATCGCAATAAACCTTGCCCGCTTCAACGCCTTCGATCACCGGCGCGGTGGTGTCAATAACAAAGCCGTCGGAGCTTAAATAAGTAACCTTGCCGGAGGCGTTGGTGATCTTTACATAAACGGCATATTTTCCGTCCGCATCGATGCCGATAGGCCCGGTGTAGGGAGCAAAGGCATTGTCGCTCCAGCTTCCCACAAAGTACATCTTATCACCGATAAAATATTCGACCTCAACATCCTCGCCGCTTGCATCCCCGGCGGTAACGGTCACGGTTTTCTCCTCCCGGAAAAACAGACCGAAGGAAATGAGATTCAGAAATCTCTGCCATGCGTTGCGCTCGTCAATGCGGATCTCGCCCCAGGGAAATCCGGTTGCCTCCCACAAGGCGGTGAGCGTGACGGATTGAACGCTCTCGTCCCCTGCAAGGTCGGCATAGGTCGTTGCTGTATGAACGGCTGTTTCGCCGCACATCCATCCGGCGAAATAATACCCGGGTCTTTTGGGAGATTCTATGCTTTCCAGCACACGATTTGTCCATTTCACATCGGTCTTGTCAGCAATCGCCGTGCCGCCGTTTGTATCAAACCTTACGGTATAGGACGGCTGCGCCTGACCGCCGATGGTAAAACAGTGTTCCGCCCTGCCGCAAAAGCTTCCCGTGCCGCAGATCGTCACCTTAGGTGCCTTTGCGGAATCAAACCCGTCATCGCCCGGCGAAAGGGTATACGGATATACGTTGTTCTTATAGGTTACGGTATAGTCCGTGCCTTCCTCCAAAACGGTAAGCACCTCCGGATCGGTCCGATGAGCAAGCCTTGTCAGCTTCTTTTCGCTTCCGTCGAACAGGCAATTTTCAAGCCCGGAAAGGCGAAGAAGTCCGTTTTCATAGCAGTATCCCAGATCGTATTTCCCGCAGAGACGGCATTTGCCGTATGCATCAACGTCATGGTCGAACCGCTTTCCGTTGACGGTGCTACCGCAGAAGGTCATGTTTTCCTCCGGAATACCCGGCAGGTTCTTTTCGTGCAGGCCGTCATAAATGCGGTAGTCATCGGGTTCCTCCTCGTATTGCTCTGTATGGCGCAGGGATTCTACGGTGCTGTCCGTGATTTGGATTTTGACATTCAGCCATTTGCTGTAGCTGTCTTTTCCGATACCGGGAACATAAGTGCCGGAGCTGCCCGAGCGCAAGGTGCCGCCTTTGGCGATCACATTACTGTTTTCAATGATGATCTCCAGCGTTGCGTCGCCGGTCGCATGATAGCCCGCACCGATTGCAGGGCACATCCTGTAAGTGGTGGCATCTACCGTGCTGTTTGCAATGCGGATCCGTGCGTCTTCCTTAAATGAGGTGTACCATCCGCCGCCTATTGCCGAAGCATCCACAGCCACCGGCAGATGAAGCTTGCTGTCCTGTATGTCAATACTTTTAAAGGCGGCATACTTACCGCTGCCGATACAGCATCTGTTGGAGTAATGATCGTCGGCCATGCTTATGTCGCTGCCGCGGATCACGATTTCACCCACAGCGGCATTATCGGCATTGCCGCCGATCATAGCCCCCGTTATCACGGTGCAGTCGGTAATTTCCACTTTTTTCAGCGTACCCGCACGTTTCATATAGATTCCGCAGGTATGGATCTCGGAATTCTTAAGAATAATACTCGATCCGTCCCCGCCCTGTATGCTCCTTGGCTTAGGCAGGCTTATTTCGCTGTTTTCGACAATGAGAGTACCGTTATTGCCTACGGAAATTCCCAAGTAGGTATCGTTTCCGTTCACGGATATAACACGGGAATTTTGAATGAGAATTTTATTTCCTTCTTCAAGGGGGTTGCCGCCGATAAGATTATATTTGCAGTTAAACAGAGGGAGATCGGCATCCGTGATCGTGATATCGCCGACGCTTTTATCCGCCGACGCACCGATACAGGGACCGGCCTCGCTGTAAAGGGATTTAACGGCATTGCCGATAATGGTGATCGATCCGTAATCGAGTTTGCTTGTTCCGCCTATAGCGGCGCCGTTGCCCTCTGCCGAAACGTAAATTTCGCCGCCGGTGATAAGCAGGGACGCGTTTTCGGTATATTTCTCGGTTTTCCATACATTTGCACCGCCGATGCCTGCCGCGCCGCCTTTGCCGTACGCATGGATAACACCGCCGTCGATCAAGAGGCTTTTTCCGCTGCCGATACCAACGGAGGGAGGAAAATTCGATTCTCCGCGTCCGGTAGCCTCAATATTGCCGCCGTGGATGGCGACATCCGCATAATATCCGCCGATTCCCGCTCCGCTGTAGACAGTGGAGGCGTTGATGTTACCGCCGTTTATGGTTACAGTACCATCATGCCACAAACCGATACCGATGCCCTTCGGCCAGTAGTATCTAGTCGAATCTTCTGTTACGCCGGCTATCGCCGTAACATCGCCGCCGTTGATGGTAATGTTTCCGCCTTTCCCGGCGCCGATTCCGCAATCCACGCCCCTGGCTATGACGGTGCCGCCGTTGATGGTAACGCTGCCGCCCAACTCGTATTTATTGGTTCCGATCCCGACTCCGCTGTCGAGAGCACTTGCAAGGTAGCTTCCGGTGGATGCGTCGACAATACCGCCGTTTATGGTAATATTACCGCCCTTTATGCCTTCGCTGGGATAGCGCATATCGCCGGTCCCTCCGATGCCGGAAGCGCCTGTCCCCGCCTTTACCTTGATATGGCCGCCGTTGATGATGACATCTCCTTCATCCCGGGAAACGCCCCTTGTCCTCCCGTCTCTTCTGGCATGGTAGCTTTTCATACCGATGCCGGGGGTATTATTGCGGAACTCAGAGATCCATTCGGCTTCCTCTTTTTCCTCTTTAGGAATTCCGTACAGATCGATGGCATCCGGAATACACGCCGTCAGCTTACCCATGGTTTCGGCATCGTCAGTCTGACCGTAGATGGTAAAGGTGTCGCCGGCCCCCAGGTCAATGCCCCATTTTGCATCCAGCTGGGCGCCGTCCGTCAGAATGAATTTCACATCACCGTTCAGGCGGATACGGCTGGTGACCGTCACATCGCCGCTTATTACATACCAGCCTGCCGGCAGGTCATAAAACGGGTTATTTTTGATGTCCGGCTCGAAATAGCTCGTCAGCTCGGTATAGGTAAGACAGCCCTGCATCCGGCCGTTTTCGTCCAGATAAGGGACCGGAGGCATACCGATGCTGTCCTCCGACCACCGGGCCACCAGCATTCTGACATTTCCGGGCACGGTCGAGCCGGGGGCATAGGTATTCCCGTCGTCGCCCACCCACACAAAGTCTGCCGAAGCGGGATTGCCTTCGGAATCGGTCAGGTGCTTGGCTGTGGGTGCCGTAAACGATGCCCCCTGCCGCGCGATCATCCGGACAGGCCCGGTATCGCCGCCAAGCTTGCCTTTGTTCAGATTGATCGTTACCGCTCTCAGATCTTCGGATTCGATCTCATCCGGTATTTCAAGAATCGGGCGGTAGCCTATGCCCGTGCCGGACGACGGAGAGGCGCCTACAAAGCTGTCGGCCTCATCGCCGCCCCGATACACGCGCATGGAGGTATCGTCGGCAAAGGCATCCTGCCCCCAGGAGGGCGATCCCTGCCAATTTTTGATATAGTTTCTGGTGAGGCTTGCGGGGTCGATCTCGCCTTTGACACGGATGGTATCCCATTCGTTGTTCCACGGAGTGCCGCGCACTTCCGTTTTGTTCAAATAGCTGTCTGTTCCCGCCGAGGGCGCGCGCATGGTATAGCTCACACCGCCGCTCTCAAAAGGCCTTCCGAAAATAAAGTCCTTTTCATTCAGCTCATCCCAGCTCACATCCCGTGTCACATTGTAGTTTGCAACAAGCAGGCTCCGGCTGCCTTCGGCCACTGCCGAGGAGCCGCCGTTTTGAGCATAGGTATAGACCGTTCCCGCATAGATAAAGGGCACACAGTCAAGGGAGCCGCCGTAAAAATCGGTGTTGGCATCCCCGGGAATACCGGCATCGGAGAGATTGAAATAGTATGTCGAGCCGGCTTCAAAGGAAAACTTCTCCTCGAAGATCCAGCAGGCGGTAAGGGTATTTACTTCGGCGGGGACGGGGTCGCCCACTCGGTAAATGTTCCCGTTTTCATCCCGCCAGTGGAAGTTGTTTTTCTTCAGATTCGTGGCGAAGTACATTTCGGTATTCGTGGGCGCGGAGAAGTCCTGCCCGGCTTTTACGATGATTTTGATTTTCCCCGAAGTCCTGCCGGCGGTGCTCCACACATAGCCGCCGTTAAGGTCGAGAGTGACCGCCTTGAAATCCTTTTCCGTGAGCTCGGCGGGTATTTCCAGAACAGGGCGTATGCAGGTATCGTTCCCTTCCGATCTCAGCTCGCCGTTATCAAACCTGCGGCTCGATCGTTTGGAGGCGTCCTCGCTGAAGGTATCCTGTCCCCAGCAATAAGAGTCGTTGCCTGTTATATATCCCTTATTCCGGATGGCATCCCATTCGTTGTTTTCCGGGATAACCGTACCCTCCTCCGAAACTCCGCTGCCCACCGTGGGCGCACGCAGAGTGTAGGTTAATCCGCCGCTTTCAAAGGACTTTCCGTAAATAACATTGCCCAAATGCAGTCCGTCCCAATCGGTACCGATTTTCAAAGCCTCCGCAGAAACAAACAGGCGATGGTCATAGCAATAACCGTATTGCGCATCGCTGTCCGTTGCCGCCGACGCGGCAGCGGAGGAATCGGCCTTCCCTGCCGAAGCGGCGTTCAGCACATAGGAATTCACCGTTCCGACATAAACGAACGATTCATAGTATTTGTACAGGCCGTTAATCATACCCCCTATTTGAAACCAATAGATTTCGCCCTCCTCCAGGGATAGCGGCTCCCGGGTTTGATCGGCATTTTCTGCCGACTGTCCGTTTTCCGCAGCGAAAACCAACGGCGTGACCGTAGACAGCGCCATGCATAAGGTCAGCAGGATACTGAGTATTCGTTTCTTCATTTTCCGTTACCTCCGTTTTTCAGCCTCAAACAAGACTATTTTTCTTTTTCAGTACAATGTACAGGACCAAGCCGAGGTTACCAAGCAACGCAATCCCCGCAACGATACCGACAGCAATCAAAGCAGGCGAAGCTGCGGATTCGGATATGTTTCCGGAGCCTGCGGGGATGGCTGCGTCCGCCGCCGCTTTCACGCCGGTGTCTTTCTCACCGATCCACCAGTTTCCGTTTTCGCCGATGAAGGGGGGCAGACCGTCCTTACCGTCCGCACCGACAACCTTGCCGAGATTGACTGCATTGCCGTCCGTATAGGTGAGAACAAGCTCGCCGTCTGCATTGATCTCCGCTTTGACAATTCCGATGCCGTCCTTACCGTCTTTGCCGTCAGAGCCGTTAACACCGTTTGTTCCGTCCCTGCCGTCCTTTCCGGCGTCGCCCTTATCCCCTTTGTCTCCATTATCGCCCTTATCTCCGTCCTTGCCGTCAATGCCGTCTTTACCGTCAACTCCGTCTTTACCGGGGGTCCCGTCTTTACCGGGGGCGCCATCTTTACCGGGGGCGCCATCTTTACCGGGGGCACCGTCTTTACCGGGGGCACCGTCCCTGCCGTCGGCACCATCCTGTCCGTCAGCGCCGGTCGCCTTCATGCCGAGCGAAGTCCATGTCTGACCTTCATCATAGGAAACCTCCCATTCACCCGTTTCGGCATTGATACGAAGCCTTGGTGTGTTTGCGCCTGCCGATTTCAGCGGAAGCTCAAGCAGATCGCTTGCGTAATCGGTTTTGCGGTCGCCGTTGCACTGCTCATTGAAAACAAACAGCCGATCGCCTTTTTCCGCATCCACAGCAACAGGCAAAGTAAGTGTCAAATTCCCGTTTTCCATGCCCGTCTCGCTCACATTTTTAAGTCTGCCATAGTATTTTACGGTTTCGCCGTTGATCACCATTGCGGAAATATATTCGTTTGCGCCGGTTTTCGCTCCCTCGTAATCAAAGCGAACGCTGTTTCCCGAATGGGATTTGAGCGTTGCAAGGAAACCGCTTCGGTCGCTGTCCGATAGCGTCAGCTTCCATTCGTTTCCGGTGTATTCGGAAATCGGGGTCAATCCTCCGTCAGGCTTTCCGCCCACAGCAGCGGAGGTAAAGAGTACGGAGCTTGATTTTAAGCTAAAAGCGGGACGTACACCATACCATCTGGTGACATTGAGCCCAAAGTATAAGACACCACCACCACCACGCACGACGGCAGAAGGGATGCCGTCGATGTAATCTTCTTCGCCGGGGGAGCGCAGCCACCAATTGCTTGAATCCCAAGTCGGATGTTCTTTATCCACAATTCGCAGATCATTATTTACCGCAGACGCTTCCGCTGTGGAAAGCGGCCAGAATACAGCGTTATCCACCTGAGCTCCTGCTACACAGTCGGTATTTTCTCCGTTATAACTTCCGCTTGTAAGCGTCCGTTTCTTTACGGCAGCATTTTCTTCTGTCGTCAGCTTTTCTGCAAGCGCGTCTACTGCGGTTTTCAAATCACTCGGTGCGTATTCGTTGCTTGCTCCGTTACCGGCAAATTGCATAACTCCCATATTGCCTGCCGCAAGCAGGGTCATATCCCCCTGTGCGCTGGTAACGCCGCTTCCGTCATAGCCGATCACGCGCCATGCGCCGGGATTATTTTCATGGTTTTGCCCGAAATACACGGTCGGTGCGGTCGCTGTATTTATATTTTTACTTAGTGCATCTGTGCCAAGCTGTACCTTCCTTTGCAGACGCAAGCGTAGTGTGCTTTCCTTCCGAATATTGTAATCTGTCAGCGTGCGCCCGTTCTCAAGCTCTTTTTCGCCCAAAAACAGTCTTTGCGCATCGGGAGAAAAGCCCGTTTTATCCCGAATTTTTTCCTTGACATCGTCAATGCTGTCGGCCCCCTCAACCTCGAGCGTTAAAATTGCCTGACCGACAATTTTCAAGTCAATGAAAATCGCCATTGCGCTTGCCGTGATCGGCACAAGGCAGAACAGCATACAAAGAGTGAGCAGAATGCTGATTAGTCGTTTTTTCATTTCTTGCTACCTCCGTTTTCGTGTAGGTCGGCTCAGTCAAGAGCGGTGATTGTAATGGTGCCGCTGAACTCCACAAGAAGTGTATTGTATTCCGATTGCTCAAATAAAAATTTCAATGTTATATCTCGGGCTGATGCGTCATACATTCTGTTGAAGTTAAAGGAATGATAGTCGTTACTATACGGAAGTTTTGTTCCATCTCTTTTTATGCGTGTAATATTCCTGCAAAAATCTGCATCCTCACTGCTGTCTGTCATTTGGATGCCATAAAAACCGCTGTTATCGGAAGCGTTTGAGCTGACTCCCAGAGAGCCGCTTATAGTGATATTGTATATATGTCCCTTTTTCAGTGTAATTTCATTTGCGGAAGCTGAAATCAAACCGCCTTTGTTTATTTTTGTGGTAAATTCAAATCTTGCGGCATGGTTTTGAAGAAGAGCCGTCCCTATTGACGCTTTTGCATGAAAATACCCCGAACAGCCGCCGTTCTGACCGGGGTCGCCCTTGTCGCCTTTATCGCCTTTGTCGCCGGGGTCACCTTTGTCGCCCTTGTCACCCTTTTCGCCGTCAACACCGTCAGCACCGTCAATGCCTGCGGCTTTTACGCCGGTGTCGGTTTCTCCTATCCACCAGTTGCCGTTTGCGCCGATGAACGGGGTGTTTCCGTCCGCACCGTCCTTGCCGTCGGCTCCGTCTTTTCCGTTTATACCATCCTTGCCGTCAAGACCTTTCAAAACCGAAAGATCGTACAGGTTCAGCCATACTTCGTCGCCGACATAGCGCCACTGCAGGGTGTTTTCGCTTACACGAAATTCCGGTGTCTTTCCGTCAGTGCCGTCTGCGCCGTTCTGTCCGGCGGGTCCTGTGATATCGGCTATCGCAACGAAGTTCTGCCAGCTTTCGTCCTCGTAACGCCACTGTATGTGGGTTTCGGCTCGCTGCACTTCTATATTTTTGGCGTTAATTCCGTCTTTTCCGTTGATACCGTCTTTGCCGTCGGCTCCGTCTTTACCGTCAACGCCGTTAATGCC
>CDZG01036281.1_pt1 | contig 13057 bp, 9 predicted proteins | sample 557741 | NCBI WGS metagenome assembly CDZG01 (sample SAMEA3182086, study PRJEB8094) | gut metagenome | biome: human; feature: gut; material: Stool; isolation source: human stools | place: Canada | collected 2013-01-21
AATCCGTCGCTCCACATCTGGACACGGGTCGGTGATGAGCTTTTTGAGAACATCAAATTCCAGATAGACTATGATGTGGCCCAAAGACATTTCAACGGCCAGATCACGGACGAGGAGTTTGTCAATGCTGTATTCGATCCGCAGGAGCAGGTAAATGGAAAACAGACTGAGCTATTGGGTACAGCTTTTACCCTTGCCGCCGGAGGACCGGCGGAGGTTCACATTGGAACTGGATCTGGTGGCTCATCGTCTGACCTTCCGTGGGGTGAACAGAAAAATAAGCATAGAAGATGATGATAGCTCATTCGAAGTGTGTTATGGTAATAGTTTTAACACACTCTTTAACAGAATTATCTGTACATACTCCCCATTATGAGAACGTTCCGTTTGAGGTACCAAAGGGATGGGTATGGACAACATTGGGAAGTATTAGCAACTATGGAACAAGTATAAACGTTCAAGTTGGAGACATTGATAGTAATGAATGGATCTTAGAACTTGAAGATATAGAAAAAGATACGGCAAAGATAATTCAACATCTTAGCAAAAAAGAACGATTTCTAAATGGAACTCGCCATAAATTCCAAAAAGGGGATATTCTTTATTCAAAACTACGTACATATCTCAATAAAGTATTGGTTGCTTCTAATGGTGGATTTTGTTCAACGGAAATAATGCCTTTTGGAACTTATGGTGTATTATCAAATGAATATATATGCCATGTGTTGCGTTCTAATCATTTTCTTGATTATACATTACGATGCGGATACGGTGTAAAAATGCCGAGACTTAGTACAAACGATGCTTGTAAAGGAATGATACCACTTCCTCCTCTTGCAGAACAACAACGCATTGTAACCGAAATAGAAAAATGGTTTTCTCTGATTGACCAAATAGAGCAAGGGAAAGATGATTTGCACAGTATTGTCAAGCAAACTAAAAGCAAAATCCTCGATCTCGCCATTCACGGGGAACTCGTGCCGCAAGATCCGAACGACGAACCAGCCATTGAGTTATTGAAACGCATAAATCCTAGCTTCACACCTTGTGATAACGGGCATTATCCGCAGTTGCCTGATAGTTGGACAATAGTTCCCATGCAAATGCTATGTTCTTTGACGGATGGAGAGAAACTTGACGGTAAGGGAATGCCAAATCTTGATGTAAAATATCTAAGAGGAGAACGTGACTTTAAGACACTGACAAATGGGCGATATGTAGCAGCCAATAGCCTATTGATTTTGGTTGATGGAGAAAACTCTGGTGAAGTGTTCAGAACGCCGATTGAAGGTTATCAAGGCAGCACATTCAAGCAACTACATATCAATGAAAATATGCTTGCAGAGTACATCTTACACGTTATAAACCTGCATCGTAAAGCATTGCGTGAAAACAAAGTAGGTTCGGCAATACCTCATCTGGATAAGAAGCTATTTAAGGCAATAGAAGTACCCGTACCTCCTTATGATGAACAAGTAAGAATTGTAACTGTGATAAATTCAATGCATAGTAAATTGGATGCAATAATGGAGAATTTATAAACTCTCAATTATTGCATCAAGTTTTTCAAACATTGCGTTTGCTGCATTGATTATACGCTTTTGTTCTTCTTTTGGTGGTATTGGTATGCAAAGTTTAGAGTATTCTGAAATCCAATAACGCTTATGAGTGTCACCAATGAGCCGTGTTATGTTCATAAACATAGCAACATATTCAATTTCTATATCATCTGCTACTTTTAAGATTTTCATAGCAGATGATTTCACCTTGAATGGAAAATCAACGAGTTTAGAATCTGTGGTGAAGTCATCAAAAATGATACAGGGCGTATTCTGATAAATGCCTTCTGTTTCGTTGGTATATCCTATTACAAAAGACTTCCCTGCCGTTAAAACAGGGGTTAAATATCTGTCGTCATAATCAGTTGAATTGACTATATAGGCTTGTGGTTGTTCGTATTCAACTATGTCCTCTAATCGGCATTTGCACCACCCGTCAGGCAACTGCGGATAATGCCCGTTAGGTTGCGCTTTATATTGTTATCGTATTCATCAAAAATAAATGTATATGATAACAAGATTCAAAGACTATCTTGCCAAAACGAATTTGGCAAAGAACACCGTAGCATCGTATGTGTGGACGGTGAACTACTTTCTCAGTCACTATGGAGAAGTGAACAAGAAAAACCTGTTGACCTATAAGGGCTATCTGGTGGAAAACTTCAAACCGCAGACCGTCAATCTCCGTTTGCAAGGCATCAACAAGTATCTGGAGTTTACCAAGCACGACAGGCTGAAAGTGAAGTTTGTCAAAGTGCAACAAAAGAACTTCTTAGAGAATGTCATCAGCGATGCCGATTACAAGTTTCTGAAAGCTCAGTTGAAGGCTGACGGTTACGAGGATTGGTATTTCGTAGTATGGTTCATGGCGGCGACAGGTGCACGGGTAAGCGAGTTGTTGCACATAAAGGTTGAACACGTGAAACTGGGTTATCTCGACCTTTACAGCAAAGGTGGCAAAGTGCGCCGTTTATACATTCCCAAAAACTTGCGGAGTGAAGCTTCATTATGGCTGAAAAGAAAAGGTATCACGAGCGGCTATCTCTTTCTCAACCGTTTTGGGCAGCGCATAACGACACGCGGTATTGCCCAACAGTTAAAGCATTTTGCCGATAAATATGGATTGAACCGTGATGTTGTTTATCCTCATTCTTTTCGTCACCGTTTCGCCAAGAATTTCCTTGACCGTTTCAACGACCTTGCTTTATTGGCCGACCTTATGGGACATGAAAGCATAGAAACCACTCGCATCTACCTGCGCCGCACCGCCAGCGAACAGCAGAAAATTGTCGATAAGGTAGTAAATTGGTAATAACGTAGCCTTAGAAGCGCATCTTATCACGCTTCTAAGGCATTTTGAATGTTATCAAGAACGGAAAACAGCTCTTCAATCTTTAACACTATTCTATCTTGTTCTTTTCGTGGCGGTAATGGCATTCCTATTTTATGCAATTCATTGGACGACAACCCTAGCAATCCAATGCCTTTACCTCCTATCCGATTATGTTTTTTCAAGAACCGTAAAACATAATAATAAAATGAGACATTCAAATCTCCTTTAGGACGCAATCTATGAATGTGATTCTGAATGCAGATATTGTAATCAAAATTCCATATTGCAGAACGGCCAACATCTCCGCCTTCACATACAAGTAAGTCACCCTTTTGAACAGTACATTTTTCTAACTCATTATCCCTAAAAGGCATTTGTTTAACAAGAGACAAGTCAAACTGATTCCAATACACATTGGATGTTGTAAGATAGTTTCTCAATACACCTTCTTTGTTTGATGAGTTAAGAGCCTTTCCCGTATTATGATAGAATATATCTCCTAGAATTACATCAATCCAACCAACGGGATAATGCCCGTTATCACAAGGTGTGAAGCTAGGATTTATGCGTTTCAATAACTCAATGGCTGGTTCGTCGTTCGGATCTTGCGGCACGAGTTCCCCGTGAATGGCGAGATCGAGGATTTTGCTTTTAGTTTGCTTGACAATACTGTGCAAATCATCTTTCCCTTGCTCTATTTGGTCAATCAGAGAAAACCATTTTTCTATTTCGGTTACAATGCGTTGTTGTTCTGCAAGAGGAGGAAGTGGAAATGATAAATCCGACAAAACTCCGATATATAATTCTTTTTGATTGGTACTTCCCGCAAGATTATCTTCCAAGTACTCTTGTATAAGTTTAGATGAGATATAAGCAAAAACAAATTCAGATTTAATCTCGCTAGCTGTCCTTATAACAGAAACATGAGAATCAGGCACAACAAAAGGATAATGTTTCAAATAACTTTCGTGAAAAAGTCGAGTTCGCCCAACTGTCCCTGTTCCTGTTGAATTAACAAGCACATCTCCGGTTTTTAGTTTGTATTCCTCACTCCATTTACAAATTGTAGATGGATCTAAGAAACGTGCTTGTTCTAAAGATATACCACCTTCTTTTAGATTACATTTTTGAGCAAATACAGGATAAGTTTTATCTGAATCTGAATACTTTGGTGATTTACCTCTAGATAAGAATAAACATATTTCTCCAAGAGTTGTCCACGCCCAATTATCTGGCACCTCAAACGGAACGTTCTCATAATGGGGAGTATGTACAGATAATTCTGTTAAAGAGTGTGTTAAAACTATTACCATAACACACTTCGAATGAGCTATCATCATCTTCTATGCTTATTTTTCTGTTCACCCCACGGAAGGTCAGACGATGAGCCACCAGATCCAGTTCCAATGTGAACCTCCGCCGGTCCTCCGGCGGCAAGGGTAAAAGCTGTACCCAATAGCTCAGTCTGTTTTCCATTTACCTGCTCCTGCGGATCGAATACAGCATTGACAAACTCCTCGTCCGTGATCTGGCCGTTGAAATGTCTTTGGGCCACATCATAGTCTATCTGGAATTTGATGTTATCAAAAAGTTCATCACCGACCCGTGTCCAGATGTGAAGCGACGGATTCCGATAGTTTGAGACATTGACACGTACAAGCTCGGCACCGGACGAGAGGCTGTAACGCTGGGGATTGGCCTTGCGGTCGAGCAAACTTATCTGTTTCCTCTGTCTATCTATGATTGCATCCTTCTCCTTGAATTGCCGTTCTGCTGCTTCCGCCTGATGAATGGCCTTGTCTATTTCTTTTTGATAGCCGTTTCGTAACTTTCCGATTTCTGATTTATGTTGTTCCTGCAACCGTGCCTTTTCTGCCTGAAGTTCCTTAATCTGTTTATTGAGTTCGGCAATCAGTCCATCTTTGTCAGCCAGTTCCTTTTTCGCCTTGGAAAGGTCCCCCTTGCCGAACCACGCGAGGATGGTGTTCCTGCCTTCTTGCGCCTTCTCCACATCGGCCTGTAACTTGGCTATATCCTCTTCATATTGTATTACCTGCTGCCTGTAATATTCCGAGTTCGCCTGATGCTTGGCGGTAGATCCGACAATCCCACGCTGCAACCCGAACGGTTTCATGGCCTTAGCATAGTTGTTCTGGTATTCATGTAATTTGGTACGACGCATCACATCGTCTGCCGACAGGCGGGGTCCGGACTTCGTTTCATATTTCTTTTCGCCTTCCCGCTTCCTGCGGATACGCTCACCGGTTACAATGGGTACGACTGTGGCGTGCAGGTGTGGGGTCTTCTCGTCCATATGCAGCACGCAGGACACAAGGTTGTCATCACCAAAGGTTTCCTTTAGCCATTTGAGATTGGCATCGATCCAACTGTCCAGTTTGCCGCCATTGGTAATTTCCATCATCTGCTCATGCGTTCCGGTCAGCATTACACGTATTGCCTTTGTCTGGTTCTTGCTGACTTTGCGGCGCAGCCCGGCAGTCTCGATACGGTGCTGTATCGCCTCGGTGCGATTGGACACGCCATCGGGAAATCTGACCAACTCACGGTTGAGATGTGTCCGGTCCGCATCGGCATTAACCGGCACATAAATCTTTCCCTTGGCATCCTTTCTTTCTATATGGCATGACATTCCACTGTCATTGCCGCTGCCACGCTGCAGGTGGCAGACAGCGTATTGTGTATTACTCATATCTGTTCGTTATTTTATTGTTATTCTTGTTGTAAAATCCCGTCAGACTGCCGGAGGCATACCCGCGAGCCTGAGGAGTGCCCCGGCTTATGGGCTTTTTGACTGCCGGACGCGAAGCGGAGACGGTGAAAATGCCCTAATAAGCTACGGGATTTTACAACCCCATTTTCACGGGACAGCAAGCTGTCCATTGCTCCTCTTTCATTCCGTTTTTTCTGCATCCACCAGTTCGAGTCCGAAGGTGTCGATGAAGGTCTGCAACGCTGGATTGCGTTGTATCATCCTCGCGAGAATCATCTGTGGCGTATCCTCCATCAGCAGAAAGTCGGCGATGTCTAGTCCCCGACTACGCTGTTCATCGGTCGCCATCTTTTCCAGCAGGTCGGAACAGGTGACACGCCTGCAGATAGTCTCCAGCATCGGCAGCCGTTGCCGCCATTCTTCGGTTGCCTTGAGATCTGGGAAAAGAATCACTTCGCGTTCTTTCAACACCTGCATGGCCTCACTGTTGAAACAGCCGTGCATTCCCCCGGTGGCAAGCCATACAAAATCAGGGATGAACATGGCGGCAACCAGTGCCGTCTTCTCGCTTTCGACAATGGCTACAGGCTTGGCTGACATGGCAGCGGAAGTGTCCGAAAGCAGATGCTCACCGAACAGGCACTGCTTCATGTGGAAGTCCGGCACTTTTCTTACAGAATGGACCCAGTTGACTTGATTGAAAGGTTCTTTAATCCGGTGCCCGGTTACGGCATCGTAGCCCATAATCTTGCCTGCACGCACGTTACCCCTGACATCTATCTGCCAAAACACGGTCGAACCGTTCCACATCCTTGACGTGCCGACTTTGTAAACATGGAACAACCTGCCGGCTTCCTCCTTTCCCGCCACTTTGGTGAAGTAACGGTACAAAGGGTTGATGCCGTACCCGCGCATGGATTGCTCCACCCAATCATAGGGAAGATAAGAAATCTCCGGTTCTTGTTCTGTTGGCGGTTGTTTGGTAGCATACCTTACTGCCGTAAATGCTCTGCTGTTCATTTTATGGCCAGCCGATGTTTCCCTTGCTGACGGATTGTCCCGGAAGTATTCTTTCGGGGAATAGTGATAGCCACAACTGTTGATGTGGTCACATTTACCCACGTACCCTGGGAAAGAAATCTCTCCCACCTCGTCGATATAACGGGTAAAGCAGGACTTCCTTCCGCACCCCGGACAGACGGTCTTGCTGCCCGGTTTGTATTTCTGTAGATGGAATCTATATTCGTTCATAATGTTGTCGGTTATGTGTTTCTGCAAATGAATACCACCATTTGCAGTTTGCAGTTCTTGCAGTCCTGCAGGAATTTCCCCTTTTCAGTCCTCGAAACTGCAAAACTGCAAAGACTGCAGGCTGCAACAAGAGATCATCCGTTGCAGTTTCGTGGGGATGATTCATTATTGCTTTCATTGGATTTGTCAGATTTATCATACATGATTTTCTCGTAATGCCCGGCTTTTGATTTCCGGAGAAGCCTGCTGCGGCATAACTCCTTCAGGTAATTCATGACAGTTCGCTCACTGACGCACTGCCGTTCCTTTCCAACGGTTATTGCTGTTTTTGTATCAAAGGTATCAGGTAACATCGACAGTAACATCTTTGGAGGATCTTCACAGGTGTCATTCGCCACGAAAGAACGGATACGCATGTATGATTCCTCAAAATAGTCGTTCAGCCGTATGGCGGCTTTCACCGATGATACATCTATAAACTGCAGGTGACTTTCACCGGACGCGTGGCGCAAAACCTGAATTATCAATGCCAGACGGGCTACATGGGCCGGATGTTTCATTTCCCGGCTGTCCACCTCGGCATCATTCTCTATTTGGTTGATACACTCTACCTTCCTGTTCCACCAGGAGAAGAAGTATTCCCTGGCCTCCCTGTCCATGGACAGCACGTGGGGTATTTTTTCTTCCGCTTCGGTGTCATAGTCCAACGCAAGGACCTTGTTCAATATATTCTCCCAACGGACTGCAGCGAGGGATGTCCTTTCCCCATCGTCGTCCCGGTTTTTCCAGGATGAAAGCTTGGGGGATTTGGGCATCACGAACAGGATACGGTCAAGCAGCCCGTTTTCCTCGAAACCTTTTTTCAGAAGCTCGTGTACACGCTTAGTTTGCGTGGTTCCGATGATGTTTATGCATGGATGCTCGATGTGTACAGGAACAGGGGAGTTTACCCTGGTAACATCCAAAGCCCCGCCACTCCATGCAGTCAGAAGCTGTTCTATGAGCTGCCCGTTCGTGTAACGGTTGGCGGAATTGAACATGCCCATGATCTCGTCCACCAGAATGACCACGCTTCTCGGGTTATTGTGGTGGGTCAGTAAAAGCGACTCGGGAGTGAAATCCGAGACTACAGTGCGTTTCAGGACAGGTTTCTTCCCGTTTTCTCCCGCGGCTTTCCATGCCTCCATTTCTGTCTCGTACACCTTGAAAAGGGCATAGTCACGTTTTCGGATCGGGCGATATGCGGCCTCCAGCGGTGGGGTCTTGCCCAGTCCGGGTCTGCCTACCAGAATGACGTACAACGCTCCGCTGCTCTGCCAGTCTCCTTTGATGCGGATACGGTATGCGCCTCCCAGGGCCGCGGATACAGCCGACAACATGGCCGTAGCGATAAACTCGATCTTGTAGTTCTCGTATGTGGCCATATCGAGTATGACAGACTGCACGGCCTGGGGCAGGACCTCCAACGGGAATCCCGTTCTTTCAATATCCTCCGCCTCCATGCGGATTCTGTTACACAGTTCAAGCCTGCCGGTTGCCATATCACACATTTTTTCTCTTGCAATAGGATGTTACACTCTCGGACTTGTTGCCTGTCTGTACCCGGCGTACATCAGATTTGGCATACATGTTCTTGTTACCGACCTTGACCGGTACGAGATAGCCTCGTTTCGCCCACAGGTTGAGCGTGCCCTCGCACACGTTCAGCAACTCACGGACCTGTTTTGTATTGAGATAAGTCTCCTCCGCTTCACGCAGTATCGCGGCTCTCTGTTCTTCCTGTTGCGCCATGATGGTACGCTGCACGATGGATTCAGCGAACATTTTAAGGTCAGCGGGAGTGACTTCCAGTTTCACGTTCGCTCCTTGCTCGACCAGACTCTCTATGGTAATCATAAATATCAGTTTTGAAGTTTGTGATGACCATCTTCAAAAGTTCCCTGGTGCCCCGCTTCCGATGGCTTATAAAAGAGAAGCACCGCCAGCCCTCGGGAAAGGATTGACGGTGCAAATGTATGTGTAAATTAAAAGTGGTTGATATATAATGATTTGTCTTAAATTGTCATGACAATATAAGTCCGTGTGACAACGTGAAAAGGTTATAATTAGCCTTATTTCTCTGCAATGGCCATCGTGCCTGTACCTGGGATATTACTGATAGCCTGTGCCAATTTCTGGAACAGTTCCCGGTTCTCGTCACTCTCTATCAGGGGTGCCATCTGGTCTTTGCCGTCCTTGATCACATGTTTTGCCGTTCTCAGGAACCCGACCGACTGCCGTATGGCGCTCTCGCTTTTCAATGACGGCAAATCCGTGAACTGCAATGTCAGCCCCATGCTGTACTCCTTGGCTGTATGCATACCGGCAACCAGACCGAGCTCCTTCAATACATAGAACGGTAATGCCTGATGAATGGCACTTGTATTGACGGAAATAAAGTCGCAGATATGATGTAATACAACTTCCTTATTCTCGTGATCAAGATAATCGGCGAGTGGCCGTTCCTGGATTTTTTTCTTTCCGGCCACGCGTTGTACAACAGGCCCCCTGACGCTGTCTTCGGTCCGGGTTGTAATCGTATCCCTGCTTTCTTCATCGGTTTCCATGTCAGCCGTGATGGCCTGCAAGGCCCATTCGCCGACATGGCCTTTTTCAATGGCGTTGTTCATGGCAAAATACCTGTCCCAGTCTGCCCGGGTTCGGAAACCGTTCTTGATGGATACGTTTATTATCTGCTTGACTACAAGGGAACAGCCCAGCCTGTCAGCATTGTCAGCTTTCGGATTCTTCATCTGTTTCTCTATCATGGAAACCATCGCTTCGAAGCTCTTTCCATAATACAGCCAGCTCAACACGAGCGGTGCCGAAAGGGTGACACCCGGCTTGGAAGATTTATCACTGAAAAAGGACTTTATCCTGCCCCAGAATGTGACCGGCGGAACGTTGTCGGGCAGAGGATTGTTTTCCTCCCTCTGTTTCCTGTACAGCTCCACGATCTGCCCGGGTACCGCGTTCTCCGCGAACTGCATGTTTATATTTGCAAGGCCATCCGTGCTGTCATCGTTCCAGGACAATTCCCATTCCCGCCTGATACTGGGAAGTTGCCTGAATATGGCTTTGCAGATGGCAAGATACTGCCTCTCGTCACCGTTTGTCATCAGGCGCGAGAAGCGGTTGTATTCTTCACGGTGCGTGTTCTTCCACTGGAGAATATCCTCCTTGAATTGTTCGTATGTCAACTTCTGCTCGTCCATATTCATATTGCATTATCGGTGGATATAAAAGGATAAAAGGATAGATGGAAAATAGAAACGGTCAATCCAGAAGGTTTACCAGCTCCTTCTTCATTTCATCGTCTATCTTACGGTACCGGGCAAAGGCACGGCTACCCTCAGAGTGCCCGGACATGGAGGCAATCAGGTTCGGGTCCTTGACCTGCTTGTACAGGTTCCCGATGAAAGTCTTCCTCGCCGTGTGGGTGGTGGCCACCTCGTACAATGGTCTTGCCACATCCTCGCGCGTCTTCGGGTCGAGCACCCTGACCATACGGTCGATTCCCACGTATTTGAGAATCTCCTTTATTTTCTTGTTGTAGCCGAAATGCGAGAATCTCGGAAGCAGCGCTTCTTCCAGGTCTTTGTACCTTTCCAGTATATCCAAGGCCTTTTGGTTAAGCGGGACCCGTACCGTGCCCGCATGTTCCAGCTTGGTCTTTTGGGGAATGTACTCCACGCAACCGTCCACGATATTCGCCTTGGTCAGCCGGTTCAAGTCACTGACACGGCAACCGATCAGGCACTGGAACATGAAGATGTCACGATAGACCGGATAGTTGGCACCCATGCCGTTTAAGTCGGCATAGTACACCTTGTCCCGTTCTTCAAGCGTCAGGTAGAACGGGTCACCGTACATGGGCTGCGCGATCTGGTACTGGTCGAAAGGATTATTTCGTGTAAGGCCACGTTTGATGCACCATTTGATGACGGTGCGAATGCGGTACAGGCTTCCTGACATGCTGTTCTCGGAACGTACCTGCTCGACATTGCGGCGGACCTCGTTCTGGTAAAACACGGGATACATGTCAACATACTTGTGCTCCTCCTGCAACCAGAATTTGAAATCTCTTATGTCATCTGCCGTGATGGAGTCAATGCAAAGATGGAAGCCCCTCTGGTGCATGACCTCATGGCGGAAACGCTCGTAACGGAGTACCTTGTTGAGATTGTCAAGATGATGTTTCCGGCTCTCGAACGCGAGCGGGGTCTCGTCAACATATTTTTGTATCTGGTATGACAACAGGTATTCCTCTACCTTGTTGCCGCCCCTTGCATTGATGTTGGGGTGATGGTATTCTTCTATCAGCCCCTTGAGCCAGTTCCCGTCAACTCCACGGCTGTATTCCCTGGTGATCAGGTGGGTGATTTGCTGGATATCCCTGTCGAAAGCGTTCTTCTTCTCTTCCGAGACAAGAGCCACACGTGGTTTGTAGCCTTGCCTCTCCGGACTCCAATGGTTCGGGTTGATGGACAGCTCGCTCGCGGCCTTTATGTCCACACCACCGATATCCCGGACACGGAAATAGACCCGGGCAAGATCTGTCACGTTGTTTTTCGCCGATGTCTTTCTGATAAATGCTGTTACTTTCATGTATATATCCTCCTTAGTTTATCATTTCAACAAGTTTTCGTTTCATGTCATCATCTATCGTCCGGTAACGCCGGAAGGCCCTGCTGCCTTCCACGTGGCCTGACATGGAGGCTATCAGGTTGGGGTCCGGAACCTGCCGGTACAGGTTACCTACAAAGGTCTTGCGTGCCGTGTGGCTGCTGGCCACCTCGTACAAGGGCTTCTGTACGGTGTTGTAGCCGTGCGTGTCAAGAATAGTGACCATGCGGTCAATGCCACAATGTTTCAGCAGTTCCCGTATACCCAGATTGTAAGTGTTGATGGGCTTGAAGGGAAGCAGCTTGCCGGTATTCCCGCTATAGCGTTCCAGTATTCTGACTGCCTTTTCATGCAATGGGACCCTGATGGTTTTCGCCTGACACTTCTTGGTCTTTTGAGGCATATACTCCAGAAAACCGTCCTTGATGTTCTCCTTGGTCATCCTGTAGAGATCACCGACACGGCAACCGACATAGCAGTGGAACACGAAAATGTCCCGGATGACAGCCAGTTTCGGGCAGTCGCTCAGGTCCGCGTCGTACAGGACATTCCTCTCTTCCGATGTGAGGTAGAACGGGTCGCCGTAGGTCGGCTCCTTGCATCCATAGACAGCATAGACTTCGTTGTCGGAATACTTCATTCTCTTGCACCAGTGCAGGAACGTGCAGAAAAGGTTCATGATATTGATGACGGTCGTGTTGGAGAGAGGCTTGGGCTTGTGGTTGATGAGCATACGGGGAATATAAAAGTCAGGATACTCCTGGCGGAGCAAGTACTCGTTGGCGACGTACTCCCTGAAGTCGTTCATCTGCCCCAGGGTGACAGTTTCAACGAAAAGAGTGAAGTCTGTATCGCTCAATAATTCACGCCGGTACTCGTGATACCTGGTCATCGTTCGCTCGAAGCGGACGATGTGCTCCTTGGTTCTTTCCGCACCGTCATATTTTTCCAGGTACTCGTGGATGCGGTGGAGCAGGTTCGGGTGATCACGCTCAAAAGCCCGCGTGGGATGCAGGACATCCTCGATGACCTGTTTCATCCATTTGCCGTCAGCCTTCTCCGAGAAGGTCTTTTCCGCTCTCTCGATGATGGCGGCGATCTGTTCGGGCACCCGCTTCTGTTCAATGGCCGTCACGGCAGTCGTTCGCCTGTAACATAAGGTATCGGCATCCCAATACTTGTCATGGACCACGATGGGTGAAACCACTTTGATATCCACGTTCTTCTCCCGTACCCGGAAGCAGATGTTTGAAGTGGTCGCGGAACATTTTTTCAGATAGACGGAAATTTTCATTTGCTATACCTTTTTGATTACATGGCAAAGGTAAATAAATTCCCGAATATGTTCCCATATATCCCGAGGAAACTTGCAACGAATTAAGACAAATTAAAAAGTCATTCCCGAATATGATACCACATAAAGTATTGAATATTAGATGTTATATTTGCACTTATTTAGCTCTTTTTTTCATTTTCGTCTTTATTCGACTTCTCGAATATCAGATATTGCAGTTCCAC
>CDZG01042014.1_pt1 | contig 12658 bp, 9 predicted proteins | sample 557741 | NCBI WGS metagenome assembly CDZG01 (sample SAMEA3182086, study PRJEB8094) | gut metagenome | biome: human; feature: gut; material: Stool; isolation source: human stools | place: Canada | collected 2013-01-21
GAGAATGCTTCGCTCTTCGAGGCGAACGGGGTCGACGAAATTTCTGATAACTCGCTGATTCTGCCTATCAATGTAAGTTATGGCTCAGGGTATATCATGATTAACAGCGAAGTGTTCGATTAATAAAAATATGGAGGTAAAATGGAAATAGTACATGTAGTGGCAATTAATCCTTATCGTAAGGGAAATAAAGGGAAAGTTTTTTCTTACAATATCGATACTTATGATAAGGTCATCGGGTCGAAGGAAATCAAGAAGATGATTCAGCAGATTCGGGGTGAATTGCCGATTGACGGAGTGGATTTGAACGATGCGCAGGCGGTGAAGAAGGCGCAGGAGAGGCTGAAGAGCGAGCTGCCTTTCTTCTGTCCGCACTACGGCATGTTTAAGAATAATGTGCGCAGACAGGAGAATGCGATGCCGGAAAGCTTTCTCTTCCAGACGATTATTGATGTGGATGATAAGGAGTATGTGGAGAAGGCGATTGAGAAGGCGCGCGAGCTGAACTGCTCTTCGGGTATCTGGAATGGGAGTTTGCTGCATCTCTGTTATAGCGCTCGCAAGAAGCTGCATATCGGGATTAGAATGCCGGTTGGGATGACCATCGAGGAGACGCAGAAGGCGTATTGTGAGGCGCTGGGTGTGCCTTATGATGAGAGCTGCATCACACCTGAAAGGATGATTTTCCTGACGGATAAGGACTCGGAAATCTACCGGTCTAAAATGTGGTGCGCAGTGCTGCCGGAGAGCGAAATACAGGCTCGCAGAAAGGCTTTTCTGGACCGTGGACTGACGGTTGACGGAAGGGGAGATGCAAAAGTTAATAGTTTACAGTTTACAGTTAATGGCAATAGCAATGACAATGTTCAAAACAATAGACTTTCGGGCAATCATGGCTCTGGTGAACTGGGAGAGGCCAGCGAGAAGAATCTGATAGCCTTTGATCTGTTCGTGCAGTCGGCTGGGCTTGAAGGAATGGCGATTGATACCGTCGGGTCTCGGCACTCTTCGCTCCTCGCTATCATGAGCGCAGGCGCTTCGAGGGTGATGAGCGAGGAGGAACTGATGAAGGTGGTGAGGACGAAAATGCCGAGCTACTATCAGGAGCCGGATTGCCATCAGCTGATACATGATTTCTATGCGAAATATGCTGACAGCTCCAAGCCGATGTCGAGGGATGTGATAAGGGTGAATGCGCTGGCGGAGCAGAAGGCGAATGAAGTGAAGAGTGAAGAACGAAGAGTGAAAAATTCAAATGCAGATGGTAATTATACAGTTCAAAGTTCAAATCTCCAAGTTCAAAGTAGCGACGAGGATTATCCGGAACCGCCAGCGATGCCGGAGAAACTGCCGAAACTGGTGGAACTGCTGATATCTCGGACTCCGGAGATTTATAAGCCGGCAGTGGCGCACGCTATCTTTCCACCGTTGGCTACTCACCTCTGGCAGACGAGCTTCCGGTATATTGATAATGTAGTGCATGAAGCTACGCTTTCTACGTGTTTGCTTGCCGGTACGGGCGCAGGTAAATCGTCTGTGGATAAGCCGATTAGGTATATTATGGAGGATATCAGAAAGCGGGATGCGGAGAATCTGAAACGTGAGAAGGAATGGAAGGAGGAGGTGACGCGCAAGGGTGCCAACAAGGATAAGCGCAAACGACCGGATAATCTTGTTATCCAGGAGATTGATGCTGATATGACCAGTCCGGCATTCGTGATGCGAACCGCAGAGGCGCAGGGGCGTTTCCTCTATACTTCGCTTAACGAGCTGGATCAGTTTGATGCACTCCGGGGCAGCGGCAACCAGCAGTTCCGCATCATGTGTCTCGCCTTTGACCCCTTCAACCTCTTTGGCCAACAGCGCGTAGGCGTTCAAAGTGTGACAGAAAGGGTAACGATAAGGTTCAACTGGAATGCATCTACCACCATTCAGAAAGGGCAGCGCTACTTCTCAAAAGTTTTGACAGATGGTCCGATAAGCCGTATCAATTTCTGTACCATTCCGGAGCGTGAAATCGGTGATGAAATGCCTGTCTTTGGTGATTACGATGATGCTTACCGAGAGGGGCTGAAGCCTTATATCGAGAATCTGAACAACGCCAGGGGGCTGATTGACTGTCCTGAGGCATTCCAACTTGCCCTCAAACTGAAGGATGAGAATGCTGAGTTCTCACGTCTGTCTCAGGATAGGGTTTATGAGAATCTTTCCTTCCGTGCCAACGTCATCGCCTACCTGAAGGCGTGTGTGCTGTATGTGGCGAACGGCTGTAAATGGGAGCCGGAGATAGATGAGTTCATCCGTTGGAGCGAGCGTTACGACCTCTACTGCAAGATGCGTTTCTTCGGTGATGCCATCAAGAGGGCGAACTTTTCGAACGAGAAATCGAGTAAGCGTGGACCGGCAAATCTGTTGCAGCAGTTGCCTGATGTCTTTAATTTCCAGCAGGCAGAATATCTCCGCTCGCAGTTGGGCATGGACAAGAAGGGCACTCCTTCGATGTTGCGTAATTGGGTGAACCGAAACTATATCCGGAAGATTCCGCCTAAGGGTGTAACGGGTGACGTAATCAGTATTCAGTTATTCAGTTTTGAAAAGCTACGTAACCGCAAGGATGGTAAAGAGGTAAAAATATTAGAATCTTAATGGAGTTTGAGTTATGGAAATAGTAGTAAAAAGAATAGCAAAAAAGAAGACTTATACGATAGGGCATCTTTATATTTTGAGCGATAAGGATGTGAAACGTACTTGGCGTTCGGGGGTAAAAATTGGCGACAAGCGTATCTTTGAGCACAGCTTCGATATGGCGAAGTTGGACAAGGAGCATTACTTCTGTGATACCCTGGAGCCTACGTGGAGAAACCTCCTGGGTGTCGAACTGAAACCGGAAGAGGAGGATGGACGGTACAGTAGGGTATCGGGTAAGAAAGCCCGCAAGATACCAGGTCATACGGCGATACCGGAAGGCTCGTATCCTGTTGTTATCTCGAAATCGCCAAGGTTCAAGAAGTGGCTTCCGCTGGTGCAGGGTGTTCCTGATTTTGAGGGCATCCGCATTCATGCCGGTAATTATCCCGATGATACGCAGGGCTGCATCCTGGTAGGTGAAAATAAATTACAGGGCGCCGTCTTTAATTCCCGCATCTGGCTGCACAGGCTCATGAATGCCATTACCGCAGCAAGGGAACGGGAGGAGAGCGTTTGGATTACCGTTTTGTAATGTTGAGTGTTGAATGTTGAATGTTGATTTTTGAATGTTGAATTTTTAGTGATTAATTTTTAAAAACAAATTATTATGGTAAAGTCAGTTAATACAAATAAAGTAGAAATGAATAAGAAGGCAGCAATTGCTGTCGTGTTTGAAAACCCTGAATTCGGTAAGATTCGTACCTTGACCGATGAGAACGGAGAACCGCAGTTCTGTGCAAAGGATGTCTGTAATATACTGGGGTATAAGAAATCCTATAATGCAGTGTATCAATTAGTTAACCCACATGACACCTTGAAACAAGGGGCATGGGTAGCAACCGGTCTGAAGAAGGATGGAAGCGAGGCGATGCGTCGTACTCAGATGCTCTATGTCAACGAGAGCGGTTTTTATGCATTGGTTCTCGGCTCTAAGCTTTCTACTGCCGTGAAATTCAAGAACTGGGTTACGTCCGATGTGCTGCCGCAGATTCGCAAGACGGGCGGTTATATCCCGGTTCAGCCGGGCGAAAGCGATGAGGAGACAATCCGACATGCAGAAGAACTCCTCCGTGCTACGCTCAAGGAGAAGGAGAATCTGCTGAAGAAGCAGCGTCTGCAGATTGAGCAGCAGAAGAAGCTCATCGGCGAACAGGATACAGAAATCCGCCGCTTGAATGATGTGGTGGATGAACAGGTGGTTCGCAACGCCAAGAATGGTGAGAACATCATACAGTTGGAGAATCAGGTGGGTAATCTTCTGCCTAAAGCATTGTATAGCGATAACGTTCTCGATTCCGTTTCCTGCTTCACTACTACGCAGATTGCGAAGGAACTCGGTATCACAGCCCAGGAGCTGAACCGCTCGCTCTGCGCCCTGCATATCCAGTATTACCAGAGCGGTCAGTATCTCCTCTATGCCGATTACGCCCACATGGGTTTAGCCAAGAGCCGTACCCGCTACAGCGCCTTCCTCGACCCGAAGAGCGATGGCAGACAGGAAAAGATGGGCAGAGCCTACACCCATACCTATCTCGTTTGGACCGAACGAGGACGAAAGTTCATTCATGACCTTGCTCACAGATACTGGGAACTGTGTGAAAAGGTAAAAGGGTAAAAAAGTAAAAAGGTAAAAAGAGCCTAGCGGAATGTTAAGCTAGGATGCTCTTTTTACCTTTAAAAGCCTTTTTACTTTTTTACCTTTAAAAGCCTTTTTACTTTTTTACCTTTAAAGGCTTTTCGTCCGTACTTAAACCACTTGCTAAACTTGTATAATCTTTCAATCAAGTAGTCTTTTATGTAGACAAAGAAACTTTACAACTATGGCGTTTGAAGAGAGAATAGCAGGAAGACTGGCGCACCGGCAGGGGGGATACAATCTTGAATATGGTTACCCTGTCGCATTCGTTGGATATCCCTAAGGCGGAGCGGTCCCGATATTTCTCGGAGGCTGACATCATTTCAGCCAAGTGCAGCTTCTCTGCCCGCACCTGTCTGTACCGCATTTTCAAGTTAAAGGAAGGTTGTACTCCTACCGAATGGCGGGATAAAATGGCTGAAAATGTAGCCGCAGAGGATAAAATGTAGGATTAACCATTTTTCGATAAATACCAGGAAAACGCATCGCGAAATGAAAAAATACGTTAAAAAGGGTGTCGCATTCATAGGAATGCGACACCTTTTTCATAGGAATGCGACACCTATACATAGGAATGCGACACCTTTTTTGAAAAAAAAACACTATATTTGCACCATGAAAAATATGATAGAGACTTTCATGAAAGAGGAACAGGCTATTTTTATAATGGCATTGTTTCTTCTGATTTTCGCCCTGGTCATGAGCTATGCCATGGTTCAAGACTACAGGATATATCTTGATGGAAATTACAAGGCTCGCTACAGCTTCTGTGATTTCATCAAGAGAGAAAGATTCTATATCTATCTGTTTCTCGGACAGACTTTCGTCATCATCCTGGGAATGACAGTATATCTGATGGCAATGAGAGAAAATATGTAAGAAAGTATAATAATAATAATTTACAGTTATGAATAACAAAAAACAAAGAAACAGGCTATTCACGATGCTGCTGCTCGTGATGGCTATCCTCATGCCTTATGGGGGGGCATGGGCACAAACGCAGCCTTCCAAAGGTGATGGCAAAGTAGGCAATCCTTACATCATCACAAAAGCTGAGGAGTTGGCGTGGTTCCGCGATCAGGTGAATGGCGGAAATAAAAAAATCTGCGCTAAGATTGCAGATAATGTTGAGGTCATTGACATGAGTACAGTATGCCATGCGGCTGATAAGTCTCAAAACTTAGAAGAAAAGAGCTGGGTGCCTATCGGCAATAGTAATGAAAAGTACCAAGGTACTTTCGACGGAAATGGAAAGACTATCAGCAACCTTTATATCAATGCAAGCCAAAAATATATGGGGCTTTTCGGGTGTACCTATCAAAGTACCATCAAGAACCTAACCTTTGAGAATGCAAATGTGACAAATACGGAATATAAAACAGGAATTTTGGTTGGTGATGCAGGAGCTGGAAGCACCCTTCAAAATATCAAAATATCAAAAACTTGCCAGATAAATGGAGGTAATATCTATACTGGCGGTATTGCAGGAAAACTTGATGGCAATGCGAGCAACTGCGTGAACTACGCCACGGTACAAGGAATCGAAGACATCGGCGGTCTTTTTGGCTACTATAGTAGAACAGGTAATTCTATAACCGCCTGTGCCAACTATGGAAATGTATCGGCAACAAGTAAGGCTGCTGGTGGCTTGGTTGGCTATTACGATAGCGGAACGATCCAAGACTGCGCCAACTATGGAGATGTAAAAGGTAGAAATCATGTTGCAGGCATGGCTGGTTATGTATACAAAGGCAAGATACAGAACGTGTTCAGCTATGGCAACATCAGTGCTACAAACGAAACACAAGATGTAGGCATGGCTTTTGGCTATTCTGAAAATGGGACTGCTGAAGGCATGGTGGCATACTATAGTGGCGCAAAGCTGACCGTAAATGGCCAAGAACAAACTGTAAAAGCCTTCGGAAGCGGCAAACTCTCAGAAGATAACGCAACTGGATTTACAGAAACCCAACTGAAGAGCGGTGTTGTTGCCTATTTGCTCCAGCAAAACGCTTCGAGCGAAGCGAAATGGGGACAAAATCTGACTAATGGTGGCGACATCTATCCTGTCATTGGTTCGGAACATAAGGTTTATGCTGACAATTTGACTTTAAATTGCAAAACCAATGAGGTGGTGGAGGGTAGTTTCACCAACAATCCTACCAGTTCCGCAATCAGTTATCAACACGGACAGACAATAAATCACCACGCTGCAACAGATGCTACATGCACAGAGGCGGCAACCAAGGAATATTGGCAATGTCAGGACTGCCAAAGGACATATTCCGACAGCCAATTGGCCAATGAATTGACTGATGTAACGATCGCAGAGAAGCCTGCCCTTGGACATGCTAACGACGACGAAGGCTATTGCAAGCGTTGCCAGCATTATGTGGCTGTGAAGCCTTCACAGGAAAATGGTGTGTACTTGATAGCCAAACCTTGCCACTTGGCTTGGTTCCGCGACTATGTGAACGGAACTATCGTGGACGAAGGCGAAGCAGCTGGAACTATTCACTCATCAGCATCTGCCATGCTGACTGCGGATATCAATCTCAAGAACTATTGCCATGCGGCAGAAGATGGCAAGGAACTCTTGAGTTGGATTCCGATAGGCAATGACAATAATAAGTGGAAGGGAAAGATGGACGGTCAGGCACATACCATCTCCAATCTCTATATCAAGACAGCACAAAACGACGTGGGGCTTTTCGGCTATACTGACGGTGCGACTATCCAAGACCTTATCTTTGACAGTGCCAAGGTGGAGAATGTGAACACAACAGGCCCGCAAACAATGTTCACTGGTATCTTGGCAGGATATGCATACGCATACACAAATTCTCCAGCACATATACAGGGCATTAAAACCACAAACAATTGTACTGTAATAGGACAAGAATATACCGGCGGTATTCTTGGAGGGGCTAAAATAAATCTCGAAAACTGCGAGAATCGCTCCAGTGTGAAGGGTACAGGGAATGTTGGCGGAATTGCAGGTAATAGCTCTGAAAGAAACATCAAGCGCAGTACCAATTATGGAACCGTTGAAAACGATGGTTTCATTACTGGTGGAATCATAGGTTATGCTTATAAAACAAGTATCGAAGATTGCGCCAACTATGGCAAGATTACAAGTACAGGTGCCGGTGGCATAGCAGGACAAACGTTGGGTAACAGCAGTGTCCAGAATGTGTTCAGTTATGGAGATATGACGTATGCAAATGGTTCAGGAATCATTATAGGTTATGTAGATGGTACACTAACCGCAAAGGGTATTGTAGCTTACAACAAGGAGGCATTGCTAAATAATTCATCTGAGAACATCAAAATAGTTGGTAAGGGAAGTCTGACTTTCGAAGACGGAAAGGTAGAAGCGGACGTGGTCAAGGCATTCACCAAACAACAGATAAAGAGCGGTGAGGTGGCTTATTTGCTTGCCGAAGGCAAAGTATTAGGCGAGAAGGTATGGGGACAGCAGTTAGGCAAGGACCAATCTCCCGTTCCCGGCTCTGACTATAAGGTAGTCAAGGCTGCACGGGGCGACATGGATGCAAATGGCAATACATATTGGGCAACATTCAGCAATCTGACAAACGATGTAACCCTTTCTGTTCCATCAGACAGAACGCTTAAGGTCTACAACGCAATGGTAAGCGGTGGCAAGATGACATTGACAGAACGCAACAACCAAGTGGCAAAGGAAGAGGGTGTGCTACTGAAGACTGACGGAGAGTATGTCAATGCAAAGGCAAACGCGACAAATGAGTTGGCAAAAGCTTCCTCTTATGAGAACCACCTTGTGGCTACACCAGCTGAAGCTAAGACTGTAACAGCAGAAACTGGTTGTAAACTCTATCGTCTCACATATAATAATGCTACAACAAAAGAACGTCTCGGCTTCTACCTCAGCAACGACGGAACAAGCCTCAAAGCGACTCCAGAAAAGGCTTATCTGCAAGTATCTGAAAATGAAGCAAAAGACCCATCATCGGCAGCACTCGCTCGCAGCTTTGTATTCGGTAGCGGCAACGAGACAACAGGCATAGAGGAAATCACCATTATGGGTACTGACGTGCAGCGTCATGGCACTATTGAAGGAATCTTCGACCTCCAAGGTAGAAAGATAAGCAATCCGACAAAGGGCATATACATAAAGAACAACAAGAAAGTAGTAATCAAATAAAAATAGCACAATATGAAGAAAGAATATATAAAACCAGAAATGCAGGTGCATGAGATAAAAGCCCAACAGTTGCTGGCAGGGTCAGAAACTCCTGGTTTCAATAATGGACAAAGTCCAGAAGATGGAAATGAAGATATGTGGTAAAGTCCTAAGCTGACAGGAATACCAATCATCTGAAAAAACAACCCATACTTTGCGGTTGTTCCAAGGGTCTATATACCACGAAGAACAGGTGGCGTATAGACCCTTGATTATATGGAGATATTCGTAATCTACGTCTCCGTTTATGAATTGCTCAGATTCTTAATGATTTCCAAAGGTAGCTGGGTAGCTTTGGCTATCTGTTCGGCAGAAAGTCCCATCGCCAGCAAACGTTGTGCTGTTTCTGTGTTGGCCTCATGTTTGCCTTCAACTCTGCCTTCTTCCATACTTCCGGGAAAAGTTGCTGAAAAAGTTTTATGGTTGCATGCAAGCACATGAAGAAGAATACTCAAGTGGTTCAATCAAGCTACTCAAGTAGTTCAGTCAGCGAGTTCAGACGTCTCTGTTAGCTGATGCAGACGTCTCTGTTAGCTGATGCAGACGTCTCTGTTAGCTGATGCAGACGTCTCGATAAGCTTACAGATACGTCTCCGTTAGCCTACGCAGTCATATTCGTAACCCGATGCAGTCATATTCGTGACCCGATGCAGTCATATTCGTAACCCGATGCAGCCATATTTGTAACCCGATGCAGCCGTATTCGTGAATAAGTTTTATGTAATCATCTATCATCCATCACGATTTGGGGTTATCACTCACGATATTCTTACTACACATTACCAGATACTGCATATCATTGTTGAAGCACTTGCGATAGATTGACTTATACTGATAACATATAATAAGCGGCATTCCTTGGATATGAATGCCGCTTATCATATAATTCGATATTTTTCTGAGTCATCTATGAAAGATTTGTCTTCTCGGTTTTCACAATCTTTCGGCCTTCTCTTATTTCAGATATTCTCCGAAATCTGTCAATCTCATGTCACCCTTCTTCAGGAAGGTATCGTGCATGGCGAGGGCGGCACGCATGCTCTGTGGCTCGTGGCCCTTCTCGGCAAACTTCAGATACTCACGAAGCATAGGGCGGTAATCCGGATGGGCACAGTTTTCGATAATCTCTTTGGCACGGCGCAATGGGCCTTTGCCACGGAGATCGGCAACTCCCTGTTCGGTAACAATCACATCCACATCGTGCTCGGTGCTGTCCACATGACTGCACATCGGAACGATGGCAGAGATGCAACCGTTCTTGGTGGTACTCTGCGTGGTGAAGATAGAGATGTAACCATTGCGCTCGTAATCGCAGGAACCGCCGATACCATTCATCAGCTTGCTGCCGCAGATATGGCTGGAGTTCTCATTGCCGTAGATATCGCACTCAATGGCGGTGTTCATGGCGATGACACCCAGACGGCGGATGACCTCAGGAGAGTTTGAAATCTCGCTCTGGCGGATGGTGAGATGCTTCTTGAAGTAATCAATATCATCATACACCTCTTTCAATGTATCATTTGTTACGGTGAGCGAAGAGCAGGATGCATCCTTGATTCTTCCCTCGCGCATGTATTTTACCACGGCATCCTGAACCACCTCGGTATAAACGCTGAATACCGGCACGTTAGGGTTCTGTCCTAATGCCTCAAGAACGGCATTGGAAGTTACGCCCACTCCGCTCTGCAAAGGCAGGAACTGAGGAGGAATATGTCCCTTCTTCAAGTCGCTGACCAGGAAATCAGCCACATTATGTCCCATCTGTTCGGTTACAGGGTCGAGAGGCTTGAAAGCACGCGCCTCCTCCGGAATGTTGCATTCTATCACACCCACAATCTTGCGGGCATCAATCTCCACATACTCCTTACCGATTCTATCGCCTACGTTCATGATAGGAATAGGAGTGCGGAACGGGCATTCTGCTATCTCATATACATCGTGAAGATAACGGGAAGCTGGACTGTGGAAGGTATTCTTCTCGATGAGCACCTTCTTGGCAAGGCGGACGATGGTAGGAACGATGCCGCCGGCAGAGGTAAGGAATGCCTTGCAGGTGTTTTCGCCTTCTTCCAGATCTGATACTTCGATGATGGCAAGGTCTATTTCGCCATAGAAGCCACGGCGCAGGCGCTCAGCCATGTGGCCGAGGTGCATATCCTCATAATCAATCTCGCCCAGGTTGGTATGAGTTCTAAAGTCCTTGTTGGTAGAAAATGGCGCACGGAACTTGATGGCATGGGCTGCTGCCATGTCACCTTCGATACTCTGCGAGGTAGAAGCACCCGTGAGGATGCCCACCTGGAAAGGTCTGCCTGCCTCGTGCTCAGCCACGGCTCTCTTGGAGAGTTCGCGGAAGGTTGCCTTAGGCACGCCGTTTGGTGTGAAACCACTCAATCCGATTGTATCTTGATCGTTAATCATCGCTGCCGCTTCGGCAGCACTCAATCTTGTATATGCCATTTTCTTCTAACTTAATACTCATTAGCGGAACTTATAGCCGCCTTCTTGATAATTGATAACTGTTTGCGGCTGCAAAGTTACACATTATTTTCGATATACGATAATAATTTGATAATTTTATGCATATATTAGGCAAAAAACTTACAAATAGTGAATAGATATACAAAAACTGCTTACTTTATGCAAAAAAATAGCAGCATCATACAGAGAGAATTGACCATGGAAGATCTGTTCCATTGATATTTTCGAGGATTTTAATAACATTTTGCGAATGATTTGTCGGATATATCAGAAAAATGAGTTAACTTTGCACTCAAAATATAAATAATATAAAAGAAAGGTTCATACAAAATGGAACAGAAATTATTGATCTATAACACTCTCACACGTACGAAAGAGAGATTCACTCCGCTCCACGCTCCTAACGTGGGCATGTATGTTTGTGGCCCTACCGTGTATGGCGATCCGCATCTCGGTCATGCACGACCAGCCATCACATTCGATATACTCTTCCGCTATCTCAAGCACCTGGGCTATAAGGTTCGCTACGTTAGAAACATTACCGACGTGGGTCACCTGGAGCACGATGCAGATGAAGGCGATGACAAGATTGAGAAGAAGGCTCGCCTGGAGCAGTTGGAGCCAATGGAGATTGCGCAGTACTACACCAACCGCTACCACGATGCCATGGAGGCGCTGAACGTACTCCCTCCTAGCATTGAGCCTCATGCCACAGGTCATATCATCGAACAGGAGAAACTGGTTCAGGAAATCCTGGACAATGGCTATGCATACGAGAGTAACGGCTCTATCTACTTCGACATCGAGAAGTATAACAAGGATCATAAGTACGGTATCCTCTCCGGACGTAACCTGGAGAACGTAATCAACGAGAGCCGCGAGCTGGCTGGTATCGGCGAGAAGAAGAACCAGGCTGACTTCGCCCTCTGGAAGAAGGCTTCACCAGAGCATATCATGCGCTGGCCTAGTCCTTGGAGTGATGGTTTCCCTGGCTGGCACTGCGAGTGTACTGCGATGGGACGCAAGTACTTGGGCAGCCACTTCGATATTCACGGTGGCGGCATGGATTTGATTTTCCCTCACCACGAGTGCGAGATTGCGCAGGCTGTGGCTTCTCAGGGCGACCAGATGGTTCATTACTGGATGCACAACAATATGATTACCATCAACGGCCAGAAGATGGGTAAGAGCTTGGGTAACTTCATCACTTTGGAGCAGTTCTTCACTGGCAATCACGACAGTCTGGAGCAGGCTTATTCGCCAATGACCATCCGTTTCTTCATCCTCTCTGCCCACTACCGCAGCACCGTAGATTTCTCTAACGATGCCTTGAAGGCTAGCCAGAAGGGATTGGAGCGCCTGATGAATGGTTTGAACGACCTGGAGCGTGTGCCTGTGGCTAAGCAGAGCGATGATCAGGTGAAGAAGTTTGTAAGCGAGTTGCGCCAGCGCTGCTACGATGCGATGAACGATGACTTCCAGACTCAGCTCGTTATCAGCTATCTCTTCGAGGCTTGCCACGTAATCAACACAGCCCTCGACCACAAGGCAAACATCTCTGCTGAAGACCTGAAGGAGCTTTCAGACACCATGCATCTCTTCACCTTCGACCTGCTCGGTCTGAAGAG
>CDZG01043582.1_pt1 | contig 12469 bp, 10 predicted proteins | sample 557741 | NCBI WGS metagenome assembly CDZG01 (sample SAMEA3182086, study PRJEB8094) | gut metagenome | biome: human; feature: gut; material: Stool; isolation source: human stools | place: Canada | collected 2013-01-21
ATAGTATGGAAGGTATCATTGAGTGGTACTGGTGATAATCCTGTGCGCAGAGACTGCATGAAAAATGGATATATCCGTATAGGATGGGATGGATATGGTGAAAATATAACAGAAGAAACGGATTGGTCAATACACAATGGAGAGGGTAAAACAATATTGAATGCTTTCATTAATACGATGAAGGTTGGAGATATTGTAATGAGTTGCTATTCAAGTCGTACCATTGATGCTATAGGCATCGTTACCGGTGAATACGAGTGGCATGATAATTTTGAACACTATAAACGAGTACGTAGAGTTAAATGGCTTGTTAAAGATATAAATGAAGATATCGTAAAGTTAAACGATGGCAAAACTATGACTTTAGGAACGGTTTATAGGTTGAATGCCATAACCTTGGATAAGGTTAAGTCTTTATTGGATAAGTATGAAGCATCCAAAACCTTGATTGATAATAATAAGCCATACGTAATTGTTATCGATGAATTTAACAGAGGGAATGTTTCGAAAATATTTGGTGAACTGATAACATTGCTTGAGCCAGATAAAAGAAATGGAATGAGGAATGCTGAAAGCGTACTTTTACCATATTCAAAGAAAGAATTCTATATACCTTCAAATGTTTTTCTGGTTGCAACGATGAATACCGCGGACAGATCTCTTGATACTATTGATTATGCTATTAGAAGAAGATTCGCGTTTATTACTGTAAAGCCACAAGAGATTGATGATGATAATTTTAACTCTGAATTGTTTCGTGAGGTAAGTAATTTGTTTATAAGCAATTATGACGAATACGCTGAAAGTGGATTTGACGACACAATTAAGCTTCTACCAGCAGAAACATTATCAGAAGAGTATAGACCAGAGGATGTTTGGATTGGTCATAGCTATTTCATCATGGATGGCGAATATGCGCTTCAAGACAGATTGCTTTTTGAAATTATTCCCTTACTTGAAGAATATATTCGAGATGGAGTTTTGACATCTGAAGCACAACAAACAATAGACAAGCTTTATTTGACTGCGACAGAACAATGAAACTAATACGACTTCAAGAACAAATAGCTGAAAATACTTGTATTCATCAAGATATAGCACAAGATATTATTCCTCATATGAAAGATGGGGAAAATATTGTGTTTTCTGTTTGTCGAAAGGATAATGATAAAGAAATGTGCTTGTCCCTCAGTAGAGATAATGACCATATCTTTGCCAAAGGCTCATATTTCATTGGGCTTGATTGGCTTTCTACGGGAAATGTAGCTATACAAGTTAATCCCAAGATGAACGAGGGTTATGAGATAGATTATATACGCATGTTAAATGATTCATTAACAGAGTGTGAAAACTACAATCATTTAAGTGATCTTGTAACTATATATTTTAATAAGCCTTCAATTAAAGTTTCGCAACAACAAGATTTACTAAGTATATTTCTTATAACAGAGTACCTTAACATACTTAGTTTGATTGTAAAGAAGGGGCTGAAAAAGAGTTTTTACATAGTAAAAGAGAATTTGCATAATAAAATTAAGGGTCGTATAATGGTTGACCAAAATATACGAACAAATATAGCGAAAGGACGTATAACCAATAATGTATGTAAGTATCAGGTTTATGGAATTGATTCACCTGAAAATAGAATTTTAAAATTAGCATTTCGTTTCTGTGTTAGACAGTTGGAAGTATATAAATATGCTGTAAACACAGAGCTGTTGAATAAAAAAGTTAGATTTATACGACCTTATTTTGATAGTATAAGCGACGATATATGTGTTAGAACAATAAAAACATATAAAGGTAATCCCGTTTATAGGGATTATAATCAGGCAATTGAATTCGCTCAATTGCTTTTACGTCGTTATAGTTATGATATTACGACTATTGGACAAAATGACATTTCTACGCCACCTTTTTGGATAGATACAAGTAAACTGTTTGAGCTATATGTATTTCATCACTTACGTAGAGTTTTTACTGGAAAAAATGAAATTAGTTATCATGTTCGTGCGCATTTCCAAGAACTTGACTATCTTTTAAAACCTGAGTTATGGCCTAATCCATATGTGATAGATGCCAAGTACAAACCTAGATATAAAGAATGCAAAACCATATCAAAGGAGGATGCCAGAGAAGTGTCTGGGTATGCTCGTCTAAGTAAAATTTACGAATTACTGGGTTTAGATGAAGAAAGTGCCATTCCCATAAAATGCTTGATAATATATCCAGACCAAGATAAAAATGAGTTCTTTACGTTCAATCGGGAAAAGGAGCCCGAATTCGAAAGAATATCAGGATATGTAAGATTGTACAAGGTGGGAATAAAGTTACCTCTTATTAATTATAAGGGGATATATTACCCATCCGAAAGGTATTAACGCCCTTCGCCAGATCAGGTCTGGTTCGGCTCTACCGAAGTCTGTCTCGCATACCGCTTTCTATAGGGTGGGAAGGCAGCTGCACTACAGATGCCGGGTGGGGATGATATATTCCGCTCTGCCTGCGGCAGCACACAAAAAACATAATTAATTGTAAAACGGAAACGACTAAAAAAATACTAACTTTGTAAAATTATAATCTGTCCGAAAAACTGGAAGTTTACAATATGTACTTAGATTTTATAACAGATATCGCCAAAATTGGTGACAGAATAACAATTAAATGTGCTAGTGGAAATTACACCGGCAATATTATTAGATTGACATCCGAGATGATCGCCATCAAAGATGACAATGGGACAATTATTGTTAAAGCCGATTCTGATATTGATGGAGGTGTTGAACTTATTAATACAGATATTAATAACGGCACTGACGGTCGCATTGAATCGGATCAATTATCACATCCGAATGAAACTACTGGCGCTTTATCAAAATCTCCAGTTAATAATTGCCTTGATTTATTTGACTCACTAATCAATAATTCGGGTGTATCTCTTGATAGTATGACTATCTCGAATGGCTCAATTATCGAATCAACTACTCTTTCTCTTGCTAAAGATGAGTTTGCAGTTCTTCTTGATTCAGGCGAAGAAGTGCCAATGAAGAAATGGTCAATAGCGGGATATAAACAATCCGAATGTGCTGATGGTGATCGCATTTATGTGAATTCATCGCCTTTTTCAGGAACTATGGCGATGACATATGAAACATTGTGTGATACTTTCGTTAGGTATGTTGGCGGAAACAGAGCTCCTGTCTTGCATAGCATTAGGCATACTCTGAATAAGACTCCCGAGTTCCAGGACTATACTTCTGATCTTATTCAATTGAAGAAATTCATATCAGAATTGGGGAAAGATACTAGCCATAATTCGAACGTAAAAGATACACCAACTATCAGCCAAAAAGAGTGTGATAGATTGGAAAAGTATATACAAGAGATTATTGCTGGAGAAGATCCTGCATCACCATTATCAGACGCAAAGATTCGAGCCGGATATGCCGCCGAATACGGAAGAAAATATAAGACAAAAGTAATTCGTGAAATTCGCGATAGATTGGGCATTCTAGACAAAAAAGGAAGAACTATATCACTTGATAATCAAGCTAGCAGTCAAGAAGCTAAAGGTGTTCTTCCAACCTGCGAGATTAATAAATATTTTGTTGCATACCATAATGGCGCTGCGACAAGCAACGATTATCCCGAAATCCGATTCCTTGACGATGTAGTAGAACCATCTTTGTTGTCTGAATTACAGTCATTTCACAAAGGGTCGGCACCAATTCCAGCCATTTGTGATGTATCAAGAATAGGTCACAATTATTATGCAACTTTTTTGGTAAAACCAGCCAGTGTTGATGAACTAAAGAAATATTCCGAGGTTTATAAATTGGCATCAAAGATAGAAGTTGCAAATGCCCTCGACTCATATATCTCTACATTGGGCGATACTTCTGAACACCATACACAGACAGAAACGAGTCTTCCCGACATGCTCGCCTATGCTAGAAAGCAAAGACTTATTCATAATTACGATGTAGCAGAAAAGACATACCTTGAATTAGTTGATAAGGAGTTTTCACTTGATGCGGTTGTGAAAGAGTTGGCTGATATGTATCGAGAGATTGGTAAGCTTGACACAGCCGTCTCCATTATGGAGCAATACCTTGACAAGATGGAAGACATGCAAAAAGCATATAATTTTATTGCTACTTTGTATGCATCGGCCAATGAGATTGAAAAAGCACTTGAAGCTCTTAATAAAGTCATTTCAGGATCGACATTACCTAATCAAAAATCCAAGACACTTTACAATATTGCTCTGCTTTATATAAAAAAGAGTGATAATATAAATGCGGTACATGCATTGGAAGAGGCCATCAAGCTAAATCCATCGAATAAGAGTGCGAAGAAACTTCTTGAACTAAGAAAGAGAGTAGACGGCAAAAAACGATTGGAGAAGAAAGTTGACAAATTGTTAAACTTTAAAGAAGATCCGCTTATTGAGTACGATCTTATTTCAAATGACGCAAATGAGAAGATCATTTTAAGCGAAGAAACTAATGAGCACCTATTGATCGCAAAGCAGTTAAAAAATGCTGGATTAGAGAATTCGGATGAATACAAAAATGCAATCATTGAGTACGCGAAGTTAAAAGGAATTGATCTGATTAAGACCGGCAATATTTTCTCCGGTAAAGAGTATTTATTGTCTGCAGCTCTTCAGGAAACCAATGAACAAAAAATTGAAAGTGAGTTACTTTATATAGCAGCTCACTATCCTTCCCCTCATACGCAATTGTTGAGTGACACAAAGAAGGATATTAAACAATTCTTTGAGCAGGTTGAACCGATTGATAGTGAGGATCTTTTCTATGGTATATTACATCTAATAGCCACGACAAAAGCCTCAAAGCGTATCATTAGCGCATTATATCAATCTCCTTCATGGAAGCCATGGATTCTCTCATATTTAGGTGTCAAAGACCTTACACCAACAAAGTATGTTGAGATCATACAAAAAAGAGCCTCACTAGAAAAGGTATGTTTTGATGAGTATGTTTCCTCTTTAAATAATATTCTTAAAGAAAACGACATTGAAGAGATTTTCAAGTCTCTCACTCAATTGCAACCAACTCCATTCTTATCCGAAAAAGACACTAATAATATTTCTGAAGTTAAAGACGTTGCTGATAAGGTAATACAGCTTCGAACTGCATATACATATGACAATGCAAGCGATATCTCAAATGCTATAGAAAGAAAAATAGCAGATATTAAAGAGGGACTTTTATTGTATCCCACCAAAGTATCGTGTTGTCATATTTCAGCATTGCTAATAAAGATATCGGATATCTGCTCAAAACTAATGGAAAGATTAGTCGAAAGCAAAGAGCCTGTAGTATCAATTGATGCAATTTGCGATGCCACGATTGATTCCTCGGGTATCTGCCAGGTCCAGATTCAGGTTAGCAATCTTGAAGGCAGGATGAAAATACTGGCCGGAACGGTATCAATTGTTCGTGTCAATAACAGAGACCTCGAGAAGCAGCGTTTTTCTAAAACTCTAACGGATACGCTATATGGAGGTGGAATTCAACATTTCCAGTTTGAGTTGCCATTAACGGAGCAAGAACAATCATCAGAAATCTTGTCCCCACTCACAATTGTTTTTGACTATGACAAAACTGATTTTTCAAAAGAGTCCAAAATTGTTAATTTGAGCATAAGAATAAGTCGGCCTGAGCAGTTTGTAACAATCCCAAATCCATATTCGGAATTTGCACATGCGAATACAGTTGAAGACGATTCAATGTTCAAAGGCCGAGAAGAAACGATCAGTGAGATTTGCGAAAATATTATCAAAGGCAAGAAATGCTATGCAATCTATGGACAGAAGCGCTCAGGAAAGTCTTCTGTCTTGTTCCACATTGCGAAACGATTACGTAATGATAATAAGGCATTAGCGGTTCATTTCTCAATAGGTGAGAATCTACTAGGCGATAGAGATACAGATGAGAGTGTACTGAACAATCTATATTACCTATTTCTCAAAGAAATTGAAAATGGATTGAAGAGAGTTGATCGTATAAAATTCAGAGAGCTATTTAACAGAGGTGTTAGATGGGATGATATAAAAGACAATCCAGAAGCTCAGTTTAGAGACAGGCTGGATTCTATTATAGATGCCATCAAAGATAACTACTCATTTGAATCAAGTAAAATCATATTGCTGATTGATGAGTATACCTATTTGTATTCCTTCATTAAAACGAAGAAATTGTCATCTCAATTTATGGCGAAGATGAAGGCATTAATTGAGAATAACTATTTTACCGTTGTTGTCGCAGGACACGATGCAATGCCTCAGTTCTTAAATGACTTTGCTAATGAGTTCAAAATATTCGAGCCTTATAAACTGAGTTATATTGACGAAAAATCAGCGAGAGAACTGATAGAAGATCCTATCAGGAACGAAGATGGATCAAGCAGGTATCAACCTGAAGCTGTTAATAAAATACTTGAATTATCAGCATGTAGTCCTTTCTATATTCAGATTCTCTGCGACGAAATTGTAAAATATGCCAATGCCAATCGACATTCACCTATTACTATTATTGATGTAAATAATGTATTGAAGTTGTTGGTTAGTAACCAAGGATCAATAAGTAAAGGCGATTTCGAGAACCTGGTTTCAAGTGGAGATGGTAAGCTTAATCCAACACTTGTTGCTAAAACCTATAACATTCTTCAGGAGATTGCTGTTCGAACTAGAAAAATTGAATATTGCCCTCAGAAGGACATTAACGTATATGGCAGATCTGAAGACGATGTGATAATCAATGATTTGATCGAACGAGATGTAGTGGTCAATGACAAACTCTATGTCGGAGAAAAACGAATAAAAATTAAAGTACAACTGTATAAAGAGTGGATAAATAACAATGCAGACTAATAATCCCTTCGCTTCTGCTGGCACAATTGTCAACGGCGATTTATTTGTTGGCCGATCTGTTGAATTAACGGAGGTATATAACCGAGTATTGGGAAAGAACTTTGGTAATCTATCTATTGTTGGAATACCCAAGATCGGCAAGTCTTCTTTGATGCAGGCCTTATATGATAGAAGAAATGAACTCTATGATAACAATAAGTACGTTGTAGTGTGGTATACTTTCAAAGCAATTGAAGAGTATGCAGATGACGAGCCGCGAGAGATTTTTATTGACATAGCGCGTAAAGTTGAAAAAGAGCTCAAGAGACATGGATATGATGTGTCAGAAATATCATACTATGTCAATGAAGTGTCAAATCTTGAGATGAGATTCACTGAATTTCAGTCTACTTTACTTGATATGTTTGAAGAGCTTGTCTATAATGGGATTCGTGTAATTTTATGCCTGGATGAGTTCGATTATTGCAAGAACTACCTTGAGGAGTGTCATTTCCAGTTACTCCGTGAGCTAAGCTATCGTCCGGAGAATAAGATTGCTATAGTAACCGCATCTCGAAGATCAATCCACGACATAGAAAAGGATTCTGGTGGTGGTTCAAATTTCTTTGAAACATTCAAGAAGATATATCTAAAACCATTTTCTATAGAGGATATCCGGTTGCAAAGGAATCTCATAGATGGGGTTTCTGAAAATGATTGTATTCTTCTTGATAAAGCAGTTGGTCGTCACCCATACTTAAATGCAATAATACTTGATGAGTTTTTCAATACAAGGGATATGAAATCAAGTATTGATAAGCAGATAAATTCCGTCTTAACTCATTACGATTATCTTTTCAGGATTCTAAAGAAAGACAAGCTCGATGATAAGGTAGTAAAACTATACTCTGGTTTTTCAGATACTGTATCCCAGGAGGAGGAAGAATATATCTACAACAGGTATGGAATCTTCGACAACATTGGAGACAACAAATACGTGCCGTTTTGCGATACATTCGAGCAGTATCTTAGCCAATTGTATAGGACAAATCCATACAACTTATTATGGGGGAAAACTGAACGAGGTTTGCGAGCCATAATAAAGTATGCTCTTGATCACGAATATGGAGATGATGTCAGACTATGGGACCCAGAAATCAGAGACCTATTTTCACAAGAAGACTGGTCTAAGTATGTCACTCAAAGGCGAAAAGAAAAAGAATTATTTAAGGGAAGAGCGTCTGATTGCATCATTGACCAGTTGTACCCAAGACATTATATTGTACTCATCGAAGAATATTGGGACGGTAACATTGACGCAATAATGGGGCATACTCTCAACTATTGGCGTGACGAATTAGCTTTCATTTGTAGATATGTGCGTAATCCAGAAGCTCATAGTAGGATAATTCTTAACAATGCAGAAAAGACTAGAGCTACTGTATTCTGTCAAGAGGTAATAAAACGTTGTCAATTACATAGAGATGAGTTAGGGGAACTTGAATAAACCTCAACTAATTATCCTTTTGCAATAAGCTCAAGAACAGCGATACCTTCGGATCGTTACCATTAGAAATGGCTGACCTATCATAAGCATCCGATGAAAGACATCTTAACAACTTTTTACAAGTTGGGCCGTTGTTACCAAGTTGTTCAAAGTTGGGTTCGATTTGCTACAAGTTGGCTTCTTTTTGCCAGTTATGAGGAAGGAGTTTCCGCAGGTCTAGCTTCTGATTCTCATATTGTGGGATCCTGACCAGTACATCTTCCATCCATTTGCGCGGGTCCACTGCATGTTCCTTGCAGGTGCTTACCAGTGAGTAGATGACGGCAGCCCTGATTGCAGAGTCGTGATTGCCGCAGAACAGGAAGTTCTTGCGTCCCAAAGCCAGCGGTCTGACTGCATTTTCCACGAGATTATTATCTATCTGATATCTGGCGTCTCGCACGTATCGGCTGAGCCTTGGCAAAAGCGGAACAGTATAACCTATCGCCTTACCTTACCTGCTGTTTTCAGTCCCATTGGATGCGGTGTCGTACATCCATTTCTCGAAGGTGCATATGGTCGGGTAGGATATCTTTTCCCTCATTTCCTGCAGCTTTTCCGCACTCCTGCCCTGTTTCTTCGCATCACTCTCTACATTGTACAGTTTCCCGATCAATTGTAAACTTCCCCTTTTTAGGACAGCCTTCAATTAGACAGCAAATATAATTCATTTTGTTGTTCCAATTGCATGTATGGTTCGGTGATTGATTTCAGATAGGCCACCCTAAGCGTAAGCTGTAGAGATGTGCAAGGCCGCCTTTTGGCGCTTGCCTTGGCCTTGCTCAACTCGGAAGCGGAGCTATATTTGCCTGTCTGAACATCAATCATTGTGTGTCACACCTTTTTGTCCGGTACTCCATCGGCGGTATGTTGTCGAGGCTTTCATGGGGTCTCTCATTGTTGTAATAACAGTTCCACTCTTGGGTTACCCGTTTCACTTCCTCTATGTTTCTGAAGATGTACACGTCAAGTACAGCCCTTCTGTAACTGCCATTGAACCGTTCCTTTGAAATGAACTTCGGGCCGCTATCGCATCTGATATTTTTCGGCTTGCCGTTCAGCCAGATTACCTTTTCCAATGTCTTTATCACCCTTCTTGCCGAGAAAGACATTGAAACCTCCTGGGACACCGCCACCTTATCACTGTCATCCATTATGTTCAGCACCCAGAACTTCCATCCGCACTCCAGGACATCACCAACAAAATCCAGAGGCCATGTCGTATTGGGTTCGGAGGGCTGTTCCAAAGGTGTCTTGACCCTTGCCGGAAGTCGTTTCTTCAAACGGACACGTTTCTCGTAGTGCATATTCTTGTACACACGGTAAACCTTCTTGTGGTTCCAATTCTTTCCTTCACGCCTGAGACGTTTGAATATCTTCCAGAATCCGTCTCCGTATTGGGCTGCTGTCCTTATCGCTTCTTCAACTTCAGTGTCATCTCGCTTCTCCTGATAATAGTAATACGAACGGTGGATCTCCATCAGCTTGCACGCCCGAGCGATGCTCAATTCGTATTCCTCAACAAGCTCGACTGCTATCTATTTCTTTATCTCGGGCTCTAGAGTTTTTTTTAATAACATCCCTCAATATCCGGTTGTCCAATGCAAGGTCTGCGTACATCTGCTTCAGCTTCCGGTTCTCCTCCTCCAGTTCCTTCAATCTCCTGACCTGATTCACATCCATACCGCTGTATTTTGACTTCCAGTTATACAAGGTAACCCGAGTTACCCCATGTCCCCGTGCCACTACTTCTGCGGATATTCCGCTTTCCAGTTCTTTGACGGCTTTCACCATCTCGCTCTCGCTGTGAATACTCTTTTTCATTTAGTCCTCCTTCGACAAAGTTATCGTTTTTTGTCTAATAAAGAACTGTCTGGTTTTTAGGGCAGTTTACAAAAAGGGGAAGTTTATATGGCATTCATATCCTCTTTCTATTTTTGTTTTTTATTTGCCCAAAAACTCTTTGAGAGTTAACGACTTAAGACCAAGCCCAATAGCACGAGAACGAAGCATATTATCTGACGTAAGCAGAATCGGATTGCATCCTTCTTGTTTGTGTTTCAGCGCTACAGAGAGAATCTTACAGTCTGGATTTGATGCATTAAAACCATTGGGGAGCAATGATGTGTCCGCATCTTCCATCTTGGAGAAATTCTGTTCAAATGCACGGCATATGTTCTTAGCTGCGTTGCTCAGAGCTTGTTTGTCAACGCTTTCCTTTAATTTGAGCTTATCCAGCTCTTCAAGTACTGTTGCGGGGATAATCACCTTGTATTGAGAACCGATTTTTGAAATAATATCCGGACACTTGACAAACACATTTGTATCTATGATATATATGTTGTCCATGCCCTCTACAATTTCTGTTCTCTTGCGCTCGAACTTGGACAGATCTACTTTGCCTACCACTGTAACTCCAATATCTCCAGCTGTCAATCGTTTCGGCTCATGCTCTCCAAATTCTACAAATTGTTCTTCGTGAGCCTTGAGAATATACTTTCTGACATCATCTGACATCTGCCGTTGCAGCATTGTAGAATCAGCCACAATGATTGTATTCAATCTTGCTCTTGATGTTGCGACATTGAATAGTTTTGGGTCTAACGAATAGGGAAGAGATGCATTTGGAATAAAGAATATGCAATAGTCCACTGTTAAGCCTTGTACTCTATCAACAGTTTCTATCTTAATTGTGTCAGGCAAACTTGCACCTTTCCAATTAAGAATGAAGTATTTTTGTAACTCCCTAATAGAGTCTTTGAATTTTGATAGGACAGCAATTTCACTACGAGGTGATAGCTCATATATCTTTTTACGACATCAATGATTTGTTCAAAAGCATTAATCGGAGCCTTTTTTCCCGTTTCAAGTTCTAAATCTAAAAAATTTGGACCACCTTTGGGGTTTATAAATGGCAATTGAATAGGGACATCTACGATTTTCGAGACAGACCTCAAGTTGTTATTGTAGAAAACACCTGTACTATCAGCAGCCCTCGGCATTAACCTAAATGTATCGCTAAGAAGGTACGAATCAAGTTTTTGCGTATTACATAATGTGTCAAAGCCATTAATTATTTGACTCCAATCTTTATCACTAATAATATCGTCGTTTATTGCAACAATAGGTGATAACTGTTTCTGATCACCAATCCAAACCACTTGTTTGCCCAATTTGAATGCTGCTGCTATCATAGGAAGCAGAGCCTGGCTCGCCTCATCCATAAGTACGTAGTCAAAAGGAATCTCTGCGAGAGTTGCCGCCCAGGTACTTGAAACATAGAAAGATGTAAGAGATAAATACCCAGAACAGGCATCACATTTGTTCTCTTTAATAGGGACAAGGCATGGAAGTTCGCGTTTCTCATCAATTGTCATGCTTGACTTCGACACCTTCCCGGCAAAAATATAATCTTTAAGATCTTCTTTCTTTGCCAGCTCCATCAGCGCTTGATTCGTTAATGCAGTAACAAGAACGCTCTTTCCTTGCTTCAATAATGTTGCGGCATATTGTGCCAATCTGTATGTTTTTCCGGTACCCGGAGGGCCTTGTATTGCCACACAGTTGTTTTTATCAAAGACACCCGCAAGAATGTAGCTAACACTTGAAAAGGGACCCGGAACAACATTTAAAAAGTGCCCCACCCATGGGTATGTTTAACCGAACAAAATTGGTATATTCATAAAAACCAATGGCGTTCATAATATGTACCACATGGAAGAAAGAGATTCCATAATTCTCGCCTATAGGCGTGACGGATTGAGCATCCGTGAGATCGCCCGTCGTAACGGCATGAGCCGCAAGACTGTACGCAAGTATCTCCGGGCTTTCGAACAAGCGGTCGGTGACAACCCCGATGCGGAAGCAATGGACACGTACCTGCAGCAGCCGGTGCGCTATGACAGCAGCAAACGTGTCCGCAGAGTGATGAACCAGCAGGTGATGGAGGCGATAGACGGCTTCATGGCCCGCAACCGGTCTAATGCCGCGGCCGGATTGCGCAAGCAGCAGATGCGCAAGATTGACATGTGGCGCCGGTTGCG
>CDZG01024577.1_pt1 | contig 12461 bp, 8 predicted proteins | sample 557741 | NCBI WGS metagenome assembly CDZG01 (sample SAMEA3182086, study PRJEB8094) | gut metagenome | biome: human; feature: gut; material: Stool; isolation source: human stools | place: Canada | collected 2013-01-21
CTTGAAAAAAATGCGGCAATAGAAAAAGAATTTAATTAACGGAGGAATTTAAAATGGAAAAAACAACACAGCTTTATGAGGGCAAGGCAAAAAAGGTTTACGCTACAAACGACCCCGATTTGGTGATAGTATCGTATAAGGACGACGCAACCGCGCTTGACGGGCTTAAAAAAGGCACAATATCGGGCAAGGGCGTTATAAATAACAGAATGTCAAATTATCTTTGCCGCCTGCTTGAAAAGCATGGTGTTCCCACTCATTTTGTTGAGGAGCTTAACGACCGCGAAACGGTGGTTAAAAAGGTATCAATCGTTCCGCTTGAGGTTATAATACGCAATATTTCGGCAGGCTCGTTTGCAAAGCGCTACGGCGTTAAGGAGGGCATTGTATTCGCAGAGCCTACCATTGAATTTTCTTACAAAAACGACGATCTGCACGACCCGCTTATAAATTCTTACCACGCTTTGGCTTTAGGACTTGCAACCAAAAAGGAAATCGAAGAAATTAAGGCTATGGCGTTTAAGGTTAACGATATTCTTAAAGAATATTTCCTTTCTCTCAATGTTAAATTGGTAGACTTTAAACTTGAATTCGGCAGACTGAAAGACGGCACGATTGTTTTGGCTGACGAAATATCGCCCGATACCTGCCGCTTTTGGGACGCCGACACAAACGAAAAGCTTGATAAGGACCGTTTCCGCCGCGATATGGGCGGAGTTGAAGACGCATACAACGAAATGATGAAAAGAGTTTTCGGTAACTGATATTTGGAGGCTTAAATGAGCAGTTTAAGAGAAGAATGCGGAGTATTCGGAGTATACTCGGGGGAAACAAGCGACGTTGCAAGCACTGCGTATTACGGCTTGTTCGCACTCCAGCACCGCGGGCAGGAATCCTGCGGGATAGTGGTAAACGACGACGGCGTTTTTAAGGATTATAAAGACACGGGGCTTGTAAACGACGTTTTCACGCCCGAAATAATAGAGCGCTTAGGCGAGGGCAATATCGCGGTAGGTCATGCGCGCTACGGCACTACCGGCTCAAATGACCGCAGCAATGCACAGCCTATTGTGGTAAATCATATAAAGGGCAAAATGGCGCTTGCGCACAACGGCAACCTTGTAAATTCGGGGGAGCTAAGGCGGCAGTTGGAGCTTGAAGGCTCAATTTTCCACACCACAAGCGATACCGAGGTAATATCCTACATTATAACAAAGGAGCGCCTTACCGCCCCCTCGATAGAGCAGGCGGTAAACGCCGCAATGAACCGCATTAAGGGCGCCTATTCGCTGGTTATAATGTCCCCCTCAAAACTTATTGCCGTGCGTGATGAAAACGGATTCCGCCCGCTGTGCTACGGCAAAACAGAGGACGGAAGATACATTGTGGCTTCCGAAAGCTGCGCGCTTGACGCTGTGGGAGCGGAATTCATACGCGATATAAAGCCGGGCGAAATAGTTGTGTTCGATAAAAACGGCGTAAGAACCATTGAAGACCACTGCAAAAAAGCGCCCTGCTCCCTCTGCGTTTTTGAGTACATTTATTTTGCGCGCCCCGATTCGGTAATAGACGGCTGCTCGGTGCACACCGCAAGGCAAAGGGCGGGCGCGTTTTTGGCGCTTGAGCACCCCGTGCAGGCAGATGTGGTAATAGGCGTGCCCGATTCGGGGCTGGATGCGGCGCTCGGTTACTCAAAGCAATCGGGCATACCCTATGAAATAGGCTTTATAAAAAATAAATACATAGGCAGAACCTTTATAGCCCCGGGGCAGAAAAGCCGCGAGGATAAGGTTAAAATAAAGCTGAACCCCATAGCCGAGGTGGCGCGCGGCAAGCGAATAGTTATGATAGACGATTCAATTGTGCGAGGCACCACAAGCGCCAGAATAGTAAAGCTTTTGCGCGAGGCGGGCGCTAAGGAAATACATATGCGCGTGTCCGCACCGCCGTTTATGAACCCCTGCTATTACGGAACGGATATTGACTCCAGAGAAAACCTGATAGCCTGCAAGCACTCGGTTGATGAAATAGCAAAGCTTATCGGCGTTGATTCGCTCGGATATTTAAGCGTTGAAAGCGTAAAACAGATTGCAAAGGGCGTTCACGGCACGGGATACTGCACCGCCTGCTTTGACGGAAATTACCCGACAGAAATACCGTCGGCGCCCATGAAAAACAGATTTGAAACCAAAATTTCCGAAAACAAGGAGAACGGCAATGAATAATTCACAGTCAAAATCATACGCCGCCGCCGGCGTTGATATAACCGCGGGCTATAAATCGGTTGAGCTTATGAAAAGCCACATTGCAAGAACAAAAACGGCGGGCTGCCTTGACGATGTGGGCGGCTTCGGCGGTTGCTTCGGGCTTGACCTTAAAGGCATTGAAGAACCCGTTTTGGTTTCGGGCACCGACGGCGTAGGCACAAAGATAAAGCTTGCAATGCTGCTTGACCGCCACAATACCATAGGCATAGACTGCGTTGCAATGTGCGTTAACGATATAATCTGCTGCGGGGCAAAGCCGCTTTTCTTTCTTGATTATATTGCCTGCGGAAAAAATCACCCCGAAAAAATAGCCGAAATAGTAAGCGGCGTGGCTGAGGGCTGCGTGAGGGCAGGCTGCGCGCTCATAGGCGGCGAGACTGCCGAGCACCCCGGGCTTATGCCCGAAGACGATTACGACCTTGCGGGCTATTGCACAGGTATTGTAGATAAAGCTAAAATGCTGCAAAAAAACACGGTTAAAGAGGGCGACGCGGTAATAGCGCTTGCTTCCTCCGGTGTTCATTCAAACGGCTTTTCGCTTGTGCGGCGGGTGTTTGATATTGAAAACTGCGACCTTACCTCTCCGCTTAAAGGGCTTGGCGGCAAAACGCTCGGCGATACGCTTTTAGAGCCTACCAAAATCTATGTTAAATCAATGCTTGCGCTTTTTGAAAAGGTGAATGTAAAAGCGGTATCGCACATAACGGGCGGTGGCTTTTACGAAAATATACCTCGCGCATTGCCCGAGGGTTACTCGGTTAAGGTTGATAAATCTTCGCTTAAAATTCCGCCGATATTCCGCCTTATTGAAGAAAAGGGCAATATTCCCGAGCGCGATATGTTCAACACCTTTAATATGGGCGTGGGTATGAGCGTTACCGTGGCGGACGGGGATAAAGAAAAGGCAATTGAAATTCTTAAAGCAAACGGCGAGGACGCTTATATTATAGGCTCGGTTATTAAATCCGACGAGGGTGTTATAATTGAATAATAAAGTAAATATTGCTGTGCTGGTATCGGGCGGCGGAACGAATTTGCAGGCGCTGATAAACGCCCAAAAAAGCGGAATTATAACAAGCGGCGAAATAAAGCTTGTGGTTTCAAGCAATAAAAACGCCTACGCCCTTAAAAGGGCTGAAAACGCGGGAATTAAAACCGCAGTTTGCGAAAGAAAGGACTTTTCGCAAAAGAAATTTGAAGAAAGTATTTTAAATGCACTTGAAAAAGAAAAAATCGAGGTTATTGTGCTTGCGGGCTTTATGAGCATTTTAAGCGCGGATTTCGTAAAGCGCTACCCAGAGAGGATAATAAACGTGCATCCGTCGCTTATACCGTCGTTTTGCGGCGAGGGGTTTTACGGGCTTAAGGTTCACAAAGCGGCGCTTGATTACGGTGTTAAGGTGACGGGCGCCTCGGTGCATTTTGTCAATGAGATACCCGACGGCGGCAGAATTATAATGCAAAAGGCGGTTGATATTGAAGAAAACGACACGCCCGAAATTCTGCAAAAGCGGGTTATGGAAAACGCCGAATGGATAATACTGCCTGCGGCTGCCGAAAAGGTTTGCAAAGAAATTAAGGAGCGGAAAAATGAACGTATATAAATCCTACGATATATCTACCCTTTTAAAAGACAACGAGTATGCGGGGCGCGGAATAGTTATAGGAACCTCGCCCGATAAGAAAAATGCGGTGTGCGCGTATTTTATTATGGGCAGGAGCGAAAACAGCCGTAACCGCGTGTTTGTAAAAACAAGCGAAACGCTTAAAACCGAGCCTTTTGACGTTTCAAAGGTGAGCGACCCTTCGCTTATAATTTACAATGCCGTTCGCAAAACGGAAAAAAGCCTTATTGTTACAAACGGCGACCAAACCGACACGGTATATAATTTAATGAGCGAGGGCAAAAGCTTTAAAGAATCGCTTGAAACCCGTGAATTTGAGCCTGACGCGCCGAATTTCACCCCCAGAATAAGCGGTATACTTTATTTTGAAAACGGCTTTAATTATGAAATGAGTATATTAAAAAGCATAGACGAAAACGGCTCGGACTGCTGCCGTTACACATATTCTTATCCGTCGGTTGCGGGGCTCGGGCACTTTATACACACCTATAACTGCAACGGCGACCCGCTGCCCACATTTACGGGCGAGCCGCACAGGGTCAATATTAAAGATGATATTGAGGAATTTGCAGGAGAAATATGGGAAAGTCTTAATGCGGATAACAAAATTTCGCTTTATGTGCGTTATACCGACATTGAAACAGGCAAGTACACCGATAAGATAATAAATAAAAACGGGAGATAAAAAATGAAAGAGTTTGAACTGAAATACGGCTGCAACCCGAACCAAAAGCCCGCTAAAATATTTATGGAAAACGGCGCAGAGCTGCCTATTAAAATTCTTAACGGCAAGCCGGGCTACATAAATTTTCTTGACGCGTTTAATTCATGGCAGCTTGTAAAGGAGCTGAAAGAGGCGTTAGGGTTGCCAGCCGTTACCTCCTTTAAGCATGTAAGCCCCACAAGCGCGGCTGTTGGTATTCCGCTGTCCGATAAGCTTAAAAGGGCTTGCTTTGTGGATGATATAGAGGGGCTTGATGACTCTCCGCTTGCCTGCGCGTACGCAAGGGCAAGGGGAACCGACCGTATGTGCTCTTTCGGGGATTGGGTGGCACTTTCGGATATATGCGATAAAAAGACCGCCGAACTTATAAAGCGCGAGGTGTCCGACGGCGTTATAGCGCCCGGATATGAGCCCGAGGCGCTTGAAATTTTAAAATCAAAGCGCAAGGGCGGCTACAATATAGTTGAAATAGACCCCGAATATATTCCCGAACCGACGGAACGCAAGCAGGTTTTCGGCATAACCTTCGAACAGGGCAGAAATAATTTTAAAATTGATAATTCACTGCTTGACAATATTGTAACGGAGAATAAAAATATTCCCGAAAGCGCCCGCCGCGACCTTATAATTTCGCTTATAACCCTTAAATACACCCAGTCGAATTCGGTCTGCTTTGCGTTTGACGGTCAGGCTATCGGCGTGGGCGCGGGGCAGCAGTCGCGTGTGCATTGCACCCGCCTTGCAGGCTCAAAGGCTGATACTTGGTTTTTGCGGCAGTATGACCGCGTGCTTGAGCTGCCGTTTAAGGACGATATAAGGCGTCCCGACCGCGATAATATTATAGACGGCTTTATAAATCGCAACGAAGAAGACGTTTGTGCCGACGGCATATGGCAAAAATACTTTAAAACACGCCCCGAACCGCTGACCGATGAGGAAATAAAGAATTATTTATCGGGCATTTCGGGCGTATCTTTAGGGTCTGACGCATTTTTCCCGTTTGACGATAACATAGAGCGCGCGCATAAAAGCGGCGTTTCGTATATTGCAGAGCCGGGCGGCTCAATTCGCGACGATATTGTAATTGATTGCTGCAATAAATACGGCATTGCAATGGCGTTTACGGGCATGAGGCTTTTCCACCACTGATAAGGAGTTTTTCAAATGAAGGTAATGGTTATAGGCGGCGGCGGAAGAGAACACGCCATTATTAAAAAGCTTAAGGAAAGCGAAGAAATAACCGAGCTTTACGCGCTGCCCGGCAACGGCGGAATTGCCGAGGACGCGGTTTGCGTAAATATAGACGCTACCGATATAGCGGCGCAGGTGAAATTTGCGATCGAGAATAAAATTGATTACGCTGTTGTAGCACCCGATGATCCGCTGTGTCTCGGCGCGGTGGACGAGCTTACAAAGGCGGGTATACCCTGTTTCGGACCCGATAAAAAGGCGGCGATTATTGAGGGCAGCAAGGTTTTTTCAAAAAATCTTATGAAAAAATACGGCATACCCTCTGCTGCTTACGAGGTTTTCGATAACCCCGAAAGCGCGCTTTCATACCTTGAAACGGCGCCGCTGCCCGCCGTTATTAAGGCGGACGGCTTAGCGCTCGGTAAGGGTGTAATTATTGCCGAAACGCGGGAAGATGCAAAGCGCGCCGTGCGCGATATTATGGAAGATAAGGTCTTCGGTAAAAGCGGCGAAAAAATTGTTATAGAAGAATTTTTAACAGGCCCCGAGGTGTCCGTGCTTTCGTTTACGGACGGGGAAACGGTAGTTCCCATGGTTTCCTCAATGGACCACAAGCGCGCGCTTGACGGGGATAAAGGGCTTAACACAGGCGGTATGGGAACAATAGCGCCGAACCCTTATTACACTCCCGAAATTGCAAAGCAGTGTATGGAAAAAATCTTTTTACCCACGGTAAACGCTATGAACGCCGAGGGGCGCACCTTTAAGGGCTGTCTTTATTTCGGGCTTATGCTGACAGCAGACGGACCTAAGGTAATAGAATACAACTGCCGTTTTGGTGACCCCGAAACACAGGTGGTGCTGCCCCTGCTTGAAAGCGACCTTTTCACGGTTATGCGCGCGGTTACAAACGGCACATTAAAAAATACCGAGGTACGGTTTAAAAGCGGCGCCGCCGCCTGCGTTATAATAGCTTCGGGCGGGTACCCCGTATCTTACAAAAAGGGCTTTGAAATTAAAATGGACGAAAGCGTAAAGGACAGCGTTTTCGTTGCGGGCGCAGAAAATAAGGACGGCAGGCTTGTAACCTCGGGCGGCAGGGTGCTGGGCGTTACCGCAACCGCCCCCACGCTTAAAGAGGCGCTTTGCGCGGCTTATGAAAAGGCAGAAAAAATTTCGTTTGAAAATGCGTTTTACCGCAAGGATATAGGCTTAAAGGCGCTTAACGCCGGAAAGGAAAACTGATATGGTATACCGTGTATTTACAGAAAAGAAAAAGGAGCTTGCGGCAGAGGCTAAAGCGCTGCTTAACGATATAAATACGCTTTTGCAGATAAAAAGCGTTACTTCACTTCGCGTAATTAACCGCTATGACGCGGAAAATATAACAAAAGAGCTTTTTGATTACGCGGTAAATACCGTTTTTTCAGAGCCGCAGCTTGATATTACCTATTCCGAACTTGAAAACGACGGCGCGGCGGTTTTCGCTGTAGAATATCTTCCGGGTCAGTTTGACCAACGCGCAGATTCCGCCGCGCAGTGTATTCAGCTTATATCAAAGGGCGACAGACCGCTTATTCGCACGGCAAAGGTTTATATGCTTTACGGCAATATTACCGCAGAAGAACTGAAAGCAATTAAAAAGTATGTTATAAACCCCGTTGAGGCGCGCGAGGCGGCGCTTGAAAAACCGCAAACGCTTGTCTTAAAATACAATATACCCGAGTCCGTGGCAACGCTTGACGGGTTTACCTCGCTTGATAATAACGGTCTTGCCGAATTTGTAAGCAAATACGGGCTTGCAATGGACACGGACGATATTAAGTTCTGTCAGGATTATTTTAAATCGGAACACCGTGACCCCACTATGACCGAAATCAGAATGATTGATACATATTGGTCGGATCATTGCCGCCACACCACGTTTTTGACCAACATTGACGGCGCGGTTTTTGAAGATGAGCTGCTGCAAAGTGCGTATAACGATTATCTTTCAATGCGTAAAGAGCTTGGCAGAACAAAGCCTGTTTGCCTTATGGATATTGCAACCGTTGCGGTTAAATATTTAAAGTCTAAGGGCTGCCTTGAAAAACTGGATGAATCGGAAGAAATAAACGCCTGCACCGTTAAAATTAAGGTGAATGTTGACGGCAAGGACGAGGACTGGCTGCTGCTCTTTAAAAACGAGACCCACAATCACCCAACCGAAATAGAACCGTTCGGCGGTGCGGCAACCTGCATAGGCGGCGCAATACGTGACCCGCTTTCGGGCAGATCCTATGTTTACGGCGCCATGCGCGTTACAGGTGCTGCCAATCCGCTTAAAAAGGTATCTGAAACGCTGGCGGGAAAGCTGCCGCAAAGAAAAATCGTTACCACCGCGGCAGACGGTTATTCATCTTACGGCAACCAAATAGGTCTGGCTACGGGAATTGTGGACGAAATTTATCACGATGGGTACGCAGCAAAGCGTATGGAGATAGGCGCGGTTATAGCCGCGGCGCCCGCCGGCAATGTAAGGCGCGAAACACCCGCCACGGGCGACACCGTAATACTGCTCGGCGGTTCGACCGGGCGTGACGGCTGCGGCGGCGCTACAGGTTCATCAAAATCGCACACCTTAAAATCGCTTGAAAGCTGCGGCGCAGAGGTTCAAAAGGGCAACGCGCCCGAAGAAAGAAAGCTGCAAAGGCTTTTCAGAAACCCCACCGCCTGCCGTATGATAAAGCGCTGCAACGACTTCGGCGCAGGCGGCGTTTCGGTTGCAATAGGAGAATTGGCGGACGGTCTTGAAATTGACCTTAACGCCGTGCCGAAAAAGTATGAGGGACTTGACGGCACCGAGCTTGCAATAAGCGAATCGCAGGAAAGAATGGCGGTTGTGGTAGCCCCTGCGGACGTGGAAGAATTTTTAAAGCTTGCCGACAGCGAGAATTTACAGGCAGTGCCCGTAGCCACTGTTACGGAAGAACCCCGCCTTGTAATGAACTGGAACGGCAAGGCGATTGTTAACATTAGCCGTGAATTTTTAAATTCAAACGGCGCCGAAAAGCATATTACCGCAGTTGTTTCAAAACCCGAGCCTTATGAGAAAAATGTAAACGGCGGCTTTACCGATAACTATCTTGCCTTGGCAGACGACCTTAATATTTGCTCAAAGCGTGGACTTTCCGAGCAGTTTGACTCCACAATAGGTGCGGGAACGGTGCTTATGCCCTTCGGCGGCAAAAACCAGTTAACCCCCATACAGGCAATGGTTCAGAAAATTTCGGTTGAGAAAAAGCATACAAACGATTGCTCGCTTATGGCATGGGGCTATAACCCGTTTATTACCGAGAAAAGTCCCTACCACGGCGCTTACCTTGCGGTTATAGAGTCGGTTTCAAAGCTGGTTGCAACGGGTGCTGAATTTAAGGATGTCTACCTTACCTTCCAGGAATATTTTGAGCGCCTTAATAAGGATGAAAAGCGTTGGGGCAAGCCGCTAGCGGCGCTGCTCGGCGCGTTAAAGGCTCAAACCGAGCTTAAAACTGCGGCAATAGGCGGCAAGGACTCAATGAGCGGCAGCTTTGAAAATTTAGATGTTCCGCCCACCTTAGTCTCCTTTGCGGTTACAACCGATAAAACCGAAAGCATAGTATCAAACGAGTTTAAAAAAGCGGGTAATAAGGTTGTTTTAATAAAGCCCGATTATGATAAAAACGGTCTGCCGAATACTGCCTCGCTTTTAAATGTTTATGAAAGAGTAACTGCGCTTTTGCGTTCGGGCAAGGCGGTTGCCTGCTACACGCCTACCCTCGGCGGCATAGCCGAGGCGGTAATGAAAATGTGCTTCGGTAATTCATTAGGCTTTAAATTTGCCGATAATCTGACCGCAAACGAAATTTTCGGCTATTGCTACGGCGGATTTTTACTTGAAGTGGCAGAGGATATTGCAGATACCGCAGAAATCGGCAAAATAACGGCAGACGGCAAAATTTCTTATAACGGCGAGGAAATAAAGCTTGAAAATCTGCTCGGAATTTACGAAAACAAGCTTGAAAGCGTTTACCGCTGCAATAAGGAAAACCCGAAGACCGAAATGCAGACATTTTCTTATAAGGCTGAAACCTGTGTTGCTCCCGCAGTAAAAACGGCAAAGCCTAAGGTGTTAATTCCGGTTTTCCCCGGCACCAACTGCGAGTATGACAGCGCAAAAGCAATGCGCGACGCAGGTGCAGAGCCTGAAATATTCGTTATAAACAACCGCAGTGCCGAAAATGTTGCTAAAAGCGTAGAAGACTTTGCAAACAGCCTTAAAACCGCGCAAATGGTGTTTATTCCCGGCGGATTTTCGGGCGGCGACGAGCCTGACGGCAGCGGAAAATTTATAACCGCGTTTTTCCGTAACGCCGCAGTCAAAGAGCAGGTGACCGACCTGCTTGATAACAGAGACGGGCTTATGTGCGGCATATGCAACGGTTTTCAAGCGCTTATAAAGTTAGGGCTTGTGCCTTACGGTAAGATAATCGATACCGACGAAAGCTGTCCTACCCTAACATATAACACAATAGCGCGCCACCAGTCAAAAATAGTAAGAACGCGCATAGCCTCAAATAAGTCTCCGTGGCTTACGGATACAGAAGTAGGCGATATATACAGCGTGCCTATCTCCCACGGCGAGGGCAGGTTTATAGCAAGCGACGAGCTGATACATCGCCTTGCCGAAAACGGGCAGATCGCTACGCAGTATGTGGATGAAAAGGGTCAAGCCACAAGCGATATTCACTTTAACCCGAACGGCTCTTACTATGCTATTGAGGGTATAACCTCGCCCGACGGCAGAGTGTTCGGTAAAATGGGTCATTCCGAAAGGTATGCCGCAGACCTTTACAAAAATGTTCCGGGTAATTACGATATTAAAATGTTCCGCTCGGCTGTAGACTATTTCAAATAACGGTTAAACACCCAAAATAAGTTTTATCTTTATAGGCAAAGACTCCCCGATTGTATCGAATAGATCCAAATACGATCGGGGAGTCTTTTATATACTCTGAAGAACGGCGGACGGGTTCGGTAAACGATACGCGCCCCGAGTTAGCGCATCGACTTCGCCCTTGAACCGAAAACGAGACCGAGGGAGAAGTCGCAGAGCGCAACCGTAACGTTTTTACCTATACCGTTTAAAGCCGTCGTCAAGACCTAATTCTCACCCTCAATAATTCTCAGTTCCTTTTCTGCAATTAAATTCGGAGAATTCTATGCATCCATAATCGCCGCAGCAGGCAACTTCTGCCCGTTCGATTTTGTTATGATATATTTTTTTATAATACCGTTCTTTTCCAAGGTTAAATACAGTCAGATTTTCATACTTTGCAACTGCATAACTTCACCGCATTTTGTGTAAAAGGGATATTTATATATTTTCGTTCAAAGCACCTTCTCACCCAGAAGGTGTTTTTTTACATTAAAATTATATCCCGGTGCTATTCAACACAAGAGGAATACGAGCAAGGTATGTCTTTGATTTTATAAAAGGGAGTGGTGAATGAAAATTTACTGTGCTAAGCGAAACGGCATGAGCATAGTATGTATTATCAAAGAAAAGAACCGAAAGGCAGGCGACCGCACCGTGGAAAAGATTAGGCCACAATATTCGTTCAACAATCCAAACTCGGTGGAGGACACCGCCGAAATGCTTTTAAAACTTTTCATAGAGGCAAACAAACCAAAGGTTGAAAAAGCGATAAAAACCGCTGTTCAGAACAGCGAAAAAGCAATGAGCCATTCTGCGTAAAGCAGGGTGGCTTTTATAAAAAAGAATAGCGATTATCGCTGGACTTGTGAAAACGATTGTGGCATTGTGTTGTCACAAAATTGCAGGAAAGGAGAAATTTTTATGAATATAGCGGCTTACTGCCGTGTATCAACCGAAAAGGAAGACCAGTTAAATTCGCTGGAAGCGCAGAAAAACTTTTTTAAGGAATACACCGACCGTTCGGGGGACAGGCTTGTAAAACTGTATGCCGACGAAGGCTTATCGGGAACAAAAATTAAAAACCGAAAGCAGTTTCTTAAAATGATGACCGACGCCGAAAGCGGACTGTTTGATGTGGTGGTTGTAAAAGACATCTCGCGCTTTGCAAGGAATACCGTTGACCTGCTCCAGAACATAAGAAAATTAAAATCGCTCGGCATAGAAACGCAGTTTTTAACGGCGAATATGACAAGTATGGGCAACAGTGAATTTGTACTTACCGTGTTCGGTGCGTTAGCGCAGGAGGAAAGCGCAAATACTTCCAAGCGTGTAAAGTTCGGCAAAAAGATAAACGCCGAAAAAGGCAGAGTGCCGAACATTGTGTTCGGGTACGATAAAACGATCGGCGATTATTTTAATCTGACGATCAACAAAGCGGAGGCCGATGTGGTTCGTCGAATTTACAGGTGGTATTTAAACGAGGGCTACGGCGCGGCTAAAATAGCCGCTATGCTCAACGCCCGTGAAATCAAAACCAAACGGGGGTGCGAGTGGTCGCAAAATGCGGTTTGCCGAATTCTTGAAAACGAGCTGTACACCGGAAAAATCGTAAACGGAAAAGAAGAGGTTTCCGACTTTCTTACAGGCAAACGCACCTTAAAAAATGAGGATGAATGGTATGTGGCGGACCGCCCCGA
>CDZG01026195.1_pt1 | contig 12458 bp, 12 predicted proteins | sample 557741 | NCBI WGS metagenome assembly CDZG01 (sample SAMEA3182086, study PRJEB8094) | gut metagenome | biome: human; feature: gut; material: Stool; isolation source: human stools | place: Canada | collected 2013-01-21
CCCGTATACATCCTGCGAGAAAGGTACAAATGAATATCATAATAAAATGCTGCGCAGATTCATTCCAAAGGGTAAGCCGATCAGTTCTTATAGCAGATGAGAACGGCGGTAAGCTCAAAAACCGGTGTGTATTCTTTTGTGATGAGTACGGAACTCTTCCTAAAATTGAATCAGCGGAAATGATGTTCTCCGCTTCCCGTTCAAGGCGGCTGCAGATCGTTCCGATTATTCAGTCGTTTAGCCAGCTTGAAAAGAACTACGGCAAAGAAGGCGCAGAGATTATCGTAGACAATACTCAGCTAACTATCTTCGGTGGATTTGCACCGCAAAGCACTTCTGCAGAAACCTTGTCCAAAGCACTTGGCAGCCGTACTGTTATGTCCGGCTCAGTGTCGAGAAGCAAAAATGATCCGTCAGAATCTCTGCAGATGATTGAACGGCCGTTAATGACGCCGGACGAATTAAAGAGTATGCCGAAAGGTCAGTTCGTGGTAATGAAAACAGGTTTCTATCCGATGAAGGTAAAGCTCAAACTGTTTTTTAAATGGGGAATCCATTTTGACGAGGAACATCCTTATACTGTTTCCGATCAGGGAAACCGAATGGTAAAATATGCATCCAAGAAGGATATCACCGACGGCATTATTAAAAAATACCATCCTGAATTACTGGAACCGGCTACACTGCCAAACGATGAGTCTTCCTCCGGTGGTCAGAATCAGCAGATGACAGAGCATCACCAGCCTGCATCGATAAAAAAGAATGATGAAAAGGATAAAAACGGAGGTACAGCTCTGCAGACCGTCCCCAAAAACCGCAGGACACCGCTTCCGCAGCCGCCAAAAAACACGGAGGTAACCTCAGATGGGCAGACTTAATTTTTTATATAAAATGGATCTGCCGCACCGTGCTAAGCTCGTCTATATTTATTTGCACGACCGGATGGACAAGGAGAAAAAGGCATGGCCGGGACTTAACACCATTGCAAAAGATTTGTCGCTCTCTCGCAGTACAGTAAAGCGAGCAATAAAAGACTTAGAAAAAGCTGGTCTTATACGAAAAGAGCCGCACTACCGTGAAAACGGAAGCGCGACCTCGAACCGGTATTATTTGCTTTAAAAAATCTATTTTTACTCACAAGGGAGTAGTATGCCTTTTTTGTGGACTGAGGGGCGGTTCATCGTGAGCCGCCTTAAAGTACCCACTTTAAAAGAGATTACAGCAGAAAGAAAAATATACTACGCATTTCCCCGTACTTCAATCACGAAAGACTATCCTACAAACTCAATTACAAACCCCTGTTCAATGCAGGATTGAACAGGGATTCGGATAGTTGGTGGTTTTGAATGTCTACTTTTACTTGACAAGGTCATTTTACAGGGGATTATAATTGTTTTTTTGAGTTGTATAACGGCATAGAAATACCATATATCATTTTGATTATCAATTGCTACGATGGGATATCCAAAAGCCAACGCACCAAGAGATGAAAGCGATAGCTACGCACATCCACATTACGAAATAATAATTCATAATTGTAAAAATAATTGAGATTATACATAGGCAAATAGCAAGTATCCAAAATGGTACAGCATTCTTACGTTTAAAGTATTTTATGTACAAAAACAAACTCAAAAATAGAAATATAAATAATACGCAACATGACAAAAAACCGATTTCTAACCTCACTTAAACTCCCCCCTGATTCAAAACTTTAAAATCTTGTTTCAGAAGTCGAAAAACAATTGAAAGATTTACTGGAATTTGCAATAGTCACCTGAAATGTTGGTGAATCACCATTTGCTCCAAAACTAACATTTTCAATTTGAGCATTCGACCAAGTATGTATATAATTTGTTCGTGCATATCCATTAAAGTTAGCAAAATTACTATCATAAATTACCATAGCAGCGAAATGTTTACCTATATATTTATATGAACTGAAAAAACCTGTTGTGGCAGTAACAACAGCTTTATCTTGATACTCGAAAAAAGCACCTTTTCTTCCTTCACAAATCATAGGGTTGTAATTATAATAATCATTATCTCCATCAGAGTAATATGCATAACTTCTTTTTACTCTCGTATTATATGTTCCAGATGTATTGTATAATTTTACTCCTATGCCGTCATAACCACCAACATTTAACTGTTGTCCTACACTTGGCCAAAAATTCGTAGGAACATCCTTAATCCATTTTGAATCATCGGGCCAATAACCGCCGCCGCATACTAACCACTGATTATTATATGAATCAAATAGCACAGTTACATCATTTATTTTCACATTACTTGGTTCTGTTGAATAAGGAATAGCAGCTTCATTTTTTGTCACAGGTGCTTTCAATTCATATACACCAATAGACTCTAACTCGGAACAAGCAATTGATTTATCAATTACATTAGCTTGCATTTTACATACAAGGTCTACGATATTTTTTTCTCTTTCTTTTGCTTCATCTGTAAGACTGTAGTTTTCCCTATACTCTTGTGCATGGTTATGTGCCAGTGCTTGTTTCGCGGATACAATTTCTGGCTCAATATTACTTTGAGCAGCAAATGTAGGCAATGCCAACGATGATAATATAGAAATACATAAAACAACTGCAAATATTTTTTAAAAAATATTCATATAATTCTTTCCTTTCTTCTTAAATGTCTTGTAAATAAATATAAAAACATTTTACCTATAATTGTTCCATAGACTTTTAATCTATATTATAAAAAAGACAAATTAGTACATTGGAACCAGCCTCCTCGTTTTTACAACAATTGTTACATATTTAGTGTATCACCATAATTGCATTATGTCAAGTATATATCATAATATGATGTATTGACAATATTATGTAATCACTATATAATGTAATAAAATTTAAAGATTTTTACCAGTTTTAGAGATGTACAATAAAAGAAGGAACTATAATGGCATTATCAGAGGGTATTAAAAGAGGAACTTTTGAACTAATGATATTAACCCTTTTGCAAGATGGGGATATGTATGGTTATCAGATTACGCAGGAATTAGCAAATCGAAGCCATGGAATGTACTCCATTTTGGAGGGTTCAATGTATCCAACACTTTACCGGTTAGTAAACAAACGATACTTATCAGACAGACATGAAAAAGTAGGTGCAAGAAGGACATGGATATATTATCATTTGGAAGAATCTGGTAAAGCATATTTAACAGAACTTAAAAAAGAATACTGTGGAATTACTCTTGGAATTTTTAATATTTTAGGTATCACTGATATAAATGAGTTACAGCCGAAGATTATGCTATTTTGCCGATTGTATAAACGGATTACCGAGGAAAATTCTCAGATACCGCACCCCAGAAGAGCTGTTTGAGCAGGAATTAGATAAAATCTACGCTGCCTAATATCGCGCCGCTGTGGATTTCCTCCGTTCGGGGCTACGCCCCTCTCTTCGTAAATCCAAAGTCCTTTACCATAAAGTCACTGCTATTTTAATTTTGTTTCAACTTGCTATTGCAATTTGCGAAAAAATTTTTTCTAACCCTGACGTAGACTGTCAGGGTTATTTTTTATACTGTATAAGCAATTGCAAAGTGTCGGGACGCCGACTGAAAAAAATGACATTTTAGTTAAAAAATAATATGAAAGGAGCAATTAATATGTCATGTGTTAATTTTAAAACCAAAGAAAAAAATAATAAATGGAGGGAGGTAGCGTTAGATTTAGAAAAGGAAAAATCAATACCCAAATATTTTGGTATTGATACGGAATCGCCTGTGAATGAACTTCTTCAGAACAATATAACGCTGTTTGAATGGATTAGGAAAAACCAGGGATTTCCATATTTCATAGGGCGAAGAATTAACGGTCAAAATGCGATTACACATGATGAAATGTCATACATTTCATCAAACGGTGCTAAGATCATTCCTATTTTAACAGTTGTTACGGAAAAATCAGCAAAAGATAACGCGAGAATAGCCGTTGCTCTGCTTGATGATTTAGGAATTGAAAGAAAAACACCTGTTTTTGCGGATATTAACGCCAATAGTGTAAATGATGAATTTTTGAAGAATTTCGCAACTGAAATTATTTCGAGCGGGTATATTCCCGGATTTTATGTTGATACAGATTCTTATAATAATTTTGACCGTTTATTCAGCAGGGCTTATCAGTCGGATGTAGAATTAATGAGGCAATGCAGGATATGGGCACTTTCACCCGAAATGGATGAATTTTTTGAAACTAAGAGCGCTCATACCGAGAAACCTGATATTTGGGGGCCTTTTGCGCCGTCATGTATTTCAAAAGAACAGGTATCTTTTTGACAATATGGTAAAAAATGCAATCCTATAAATACTTATCGTGGTGACATGGTGGATTTCAATTTAAATCTTACTATTGAACCTGAAATGTTTTTTTTCGTATCAGAAGCAAAAATATGCAATTATAAATTTTATAAAGACAAAGATTATAAATTTGAAGCGTGTGTAACTGACGGAAGTAATATTGAAACGGTAAGTTTAAATTGTGATTTTATCCAAGCTAAATCCAGTTCACTTATTGTGAACGATAAATTATATGCAGAAAATATAAATTCAAGTCATACAGTTTTACAATTTGTTATTTGCAAAAGCAATGATGTATTTAGCGTAAATCACTCTGTTACAGAAGATAATGTGTTGATAAAACTTGCTTTCGTTTCTAAAGAAAAATCATGCGTGTATCATTTTGAAAAACTGTTTTCGTTAAAAGAATGTGATTTGCTTAAGGAAATAATTGCAAATTCTCCGGTCTTGGAAAACGATGAGGAAATTCTGAAAGTTTCTGCGCAAGAAACATGGTTTGCAAAGTTCATAACATCCAATAATTTGGATAATAGCCGCAAAACTGAAACAAATTCAAATGTGGAAAACTATATTTACAAAGCAAATGATGATATTTTTGATTCAGAGATTGTAAATATTAAAAATCTGCGTTCAAGTATTATCGGAGATACAAACAACATTTTTGCAACCATTCCGCAGTCGGCTGTTAAACATTCAGGTTCACAGTATTGTACAATTAAAGATGTATATGGACGACCTGCTACAGCATATTATAAGGATACAATGCAAGATTATGATGGTAAATATATCAGCAAAATAGCTGTTTGGAGCTTGAACCCAGTAATTTCTTCTGCGCAAAATGCAGATAGACTGGTTGAGTTTACTTATCAGAAAGCATATAATGCTTTTGTGTATTATTATCCAAGTACAGACAAAATTAAAGTTGTATATTGTGATGATGATCATACCTATGTGGTTACAACTAATACTCAAATTTCAATAAATTTGGTTGGATGTCAATCGGCATATATTAATAAATGTTCATTTGAGGTTTCTTTAGGTGGTAGCGATACCGATAATGTCGATTTTATTGATGATGCGTTGGCAGCATTAGGTTATGCAACCTCTGAAATTAAGATTGTAGGAAAACTTGCTGATGTTGTTTCTAATATATATGCGGGATATAGTTTTTTGAATGATGTCTCTGATGCAATAACAAACTTTAATTACAATAAAACAAAGCATGAATATTCCTTTTTCCCAAAATGTAACTTGGTCACAAAGCAAGTCGGCTCAACATTTAAACATGCGCTTGGAAATAAGAACTCATTATTAAAAATCAGAAGCACATTAGATAATGTTACTGTTTACTTTAATAGTGCGATATATTGTCAGGTACAAACGAAAGTTTTATCAACCTTTGCCGGCAACAACGAAAGCATTTGTATCGGTGGTTCAATGGACTTGAAATAATCATTATAATATGATATAATACCTCCACCGTTCATAGAGGGAGTTGTCAATCGTGAAAAAATATACGGCAATAATATTATCAATGGTATTATCAGTTATATTGGGCTTTAATGTCTTTTTGCTGATTAATAAAAATTCAGATATTAATAAAAACACATCAAATACGATTACCGAGATTATTCGATGTATCGAAAATACAAAAGAATGTCTGCAAAAACTTATTAACAGTAAGGATTCTGCCAATCAGAACAATATGATGTATGTAATAAACGGTCAATTCTCCGCTTTGTATCATTTGTGTCATGCCAATCGTAATATTTACAATGAAGCATGTTCTGATTTCGAATATATGGGAGCAACTTTTGTCGGAAATGCAGGAACATATTATTTTATTACAAATGGCATCTATGAAGATTCTGAAATCACGGAAAATGAATATGCATATATAAAGGAATTGATTGATTTACTTGATAAGGCGTGTCAAAATATTCACGGTAATAACGCAAAAAGGGATTTAAATGCTTTGAATTCAAATTTTAAAGAAATGCATAAACAACTCCGGGACGAAATTCATTCTCCATATCGACTGATTAAAAGTCAAAATTAAGCGGCAAACAGCCCCTATGGTAGCTCATGTTTATCATAGGGGTTGTGTTTTTTACTGTATATGCCGCAGACGAAAAAGTTCTTGCAAAAATGTGGTGAAGGAGGTAAAATAAATATGAATAAAAAGCAATATAATAATATTATAGTAAACACGTTAAAGCATGAGCACACCGAAGATTCACTGTAGGCGGCAAGGGCTGTATTTAATATGGGCGTTGTGCTGCCCGGCGGGGATATGAAAGAGGTTTTTGAAACCGTTAAAACCGATAACTACATGGGTTGGAAATCCTGCACAATGGAAGAGGCGCAGGCGGCGGCGAATAACGGCACTGCGGCAATAGGCATAAGCGACAGCAAAATAGTTGTTTTGGCGGCTGATGACGCGGAGGAGCCGATTGAATCTACCGCTAATGTTTTAGCGATTACCGATACCACACCGGCTGTTGCGGTTGCAGGGTTACAGTATTATTCGTACGGCTACGGCGGAACGACCTGTGTTAGCAATTTGTATTTTGCCAACAGCAGTTTGAATGTAAAGGTTGGTTGGAAAGGATATAACACGTTATACGGGTCAACTTCATCAACCGTACATTGGTATTCTAGCAACACAAATGTTGTGACAGTTGACGCTTCCGGCTATTTACAGGCTGTTGGAACTGGTCAAGCTTGGGTTACTGCAACAACAAATAATGGTTGCAGTGCTGATTTTTATGTTAAGGTTGAGTCGCTTTCTAAGTATGTCTCCGTGCAAAAAACGATAATAAGAGATGTCTTATTTTCTAGTTCGGGAGTTCCAAGTGCCACTGTTCAATCCTACCCGGTTCTTTTAAATCTATTTTATACCATAACAAAAGTAAATGGTAATAGCGTATTTGTCGAATCGGTTTCTGCTTTTACTAAGTATGATAAAAGTTCAATTATATTCGGCGTTACAAAGCCGGATATTTCCGTAGCTTCAATTGCAATTGACGGGAAAGCTTTAAGTCTTTCTAAAAACGAAGATGTTTTGCTTTCACCGGAATGGGTTTATGATGCTAAAATTTCTAATGTAAATAAATGGGTGAATAAGGGCACAAAGCTTTCTGCTAAAACAATTTTAATGTGCAATAGTACTATTCAGCCATATGCAGACGTGGACGCTGAAACCCAGTTGAACATTTAAGTTTCTTTTATTAAAGGGAGAGGTATTATGAGAACGAAATTTATTTTGACAGCATCCGTAATCGCGGTGGCGGTAGGCTTAGCGCTTTCGGTGCGGCAAGTATTTTTTAAATCTTATAATACCTCTTACGAAATTACCGAGCAAGAAATTACGGACAGAATTTTAATTAATGAGATAACCAACGAGACATACGCGGGTTGCTTTTCGGCGTCCTTGCAGGGCACTGACGCCGAAAAGTATATAAAACAGTATTCCAAACCCACAAGCCGCAAGAATGTAATAGAAGAACTGAAGCGCGCAAGGTTTATGAAATCGGTGCTTGAAAAGGAAAAATGCTCGGTTGATTATAACGAGGTGAAAAAAGCGGCTGAAGACGAATATGAACGCATGAAAACTGACGATACCTCGGCAGAGTATTATAAAAGCCTTAAAGCCGTGCTTGACAAGCGCAATATTACCGAGGAGCAGTATTTAAAGCTTACCTATGACTATGCCTACGATTTATACAGCGAGACCGATTTTAACGCTTGGTTTTTAAAGAACGAATATAAGTATGATGATACGGGCCGCGACCCCGAACTTAAATATGCCGATGAATATCCGGGTTTGGATGAGCAGATCGACGCTTATTGTAACAAGGGAATTAAGAAGGTTAATGTTACAATTAAAGGTTAGTTATTGTTGGTGATGACTTTGTCTGGAAGAGAAACTTATAATGAAAAGATGCCCTTGTAAGAAAGCGGGTGTTGCGTATGAAAAAAATATACGGTATATTTTGCCTGTTTTTAATTTTAATTATATCCGGCTGCAAAGAGAAAATCAATATAGATCTCAACGATTACAAACCGCTTGAGGACTATAGCTTTCAAGAAGACGATTTTGTGATGCGAAAGGGTAAAGAGGAAATAGATATATTGGGTGGAATTTACACCCTGAAGGGATTTTCATATAAGGATTATGTGGGTCATGTGCAATACTACTTAATACCCGGTGCTCCAACGAGAACGCTTTATGCCAACATAGATAAAGAAGAGCCGATAATGTGTTATGACCCGTATAGAATTCTGCTTGCTTTTGATGTTAATGAATTTGTTATTAAGGATAAAACCGTAGTTGAACAGTTGGTTGAGGTCAGAAGGAAGGGCGGTATTCAAACAAGCTTATATCCCGATATCTATGCCGACAGAAGAATTTATATGGGTTTTCTTTTCGATGTTCCGTCTGATTTGGAATGGAGCTCTCAAATTGTTATTGAAGATAAAAATATAAAATGGCTCTGGTATGATAATGAAAATCAAGAGGAATATGTATCGGATATTACGGATATTTTAAAGCAACATTCAATAACGGATGATATTTATTCATTAGTTAAATAGTATCGGATAAGGCAAAAAAGAACGGTAGGCGTAAAAACCATAGGAGTATTTTAATAATATGCGATCTATTGGTATTAACTATTTTTATTATAATATTGTGCATTTATAAATTAATATTATTTTATTAGTGAGGTATCTAAAGTGTGTTGAGAAACCACATTTTCAAGATCAAAATCTACATTGTCAAGCTTATTAAATGTAAAATTCATATTTAAGATTTTCTGTGCATGTAATTTGGCAGAATCATTATATATGCTCATAGATATCTCTGTGGACATAATTTTAGGTACGCCTTCTTCATCAATAGTTAAAACGATCTTTATGTCATCTAATTTATCCTCCTGAAGATTAGGTAATATTTCTTTCATAACCCTATAACCGTAACCATAATATGTACCATCTCCTTTTACAATAAAGATGATCTCAGTATCAGAATTTTTCTTTTCTGTTTCAAATGAGGAAATAGCGTCTTGCGGGAATAAAGGAGTATTAAGATACGAAAATATAACGTGGTTAATATACGAACTGTTTCGTTCCTCGAGTATTTCTTTTGCTTCTAAGTTAAGCGTTCCTTTTGCGTTTAACGCACAGGACATACCATAAAATTCATCGTTATCAATAACATAAAAATTCTTTTTATTTGCTTCGGGAAATTGGTTTAACAAATAATATTGCCATTTTCCATCAACATTTTGTGATTTAATTTTAATGTTTGTATTACGCACAAAATGCTCAGTTAAAAAGGTCACCTCATCGCGTGTCTTTATATCTACATCACATTCAGCCGGATTAGTTTTATCCATAAGTTCTGGGACAAATTTTTTAATGGTGTCGTAATATATGGTATATGCTTCTTCTTTGGTTATATCGGATTTTTTATTACAACCTACCATTATAGTTAGTAAAAGTGATAAAGTTATAATGAACGAAATGGTTTTTTTCATAGGTATAAACCTTCTTTAAATTATATGTGCAACTATAATTAAATTTTAATTGTCCCATTTTTCTATGGTCTCTATAATTTTTCTGAGTTCGTTTTTCATATTAGGTAACATAGTTAAACCACGGCTCTTTCGTGCTCTTACAGAACTGCGTTCGTTTATCGTAAAAAAGAAACCTAACAATAAGGATATTATTAAAATCAAGATATTAAACATAGCACTTTTTAGCAAGGAAAAGCAAATAAAAGGAAACAATAAAACAGCTAAAATTGACCACAAGCATTGGATATATATTTCGGATTTTTTATAAACAGATGTCATATGTATATATGTTTTATCATCCTTGGAAATAACCTGCCCGTATACATAATATAACGGATATTGATTATCATAGCTCCTCGCTAGCGTAGTAGGATTATATATAGTAACTGTGATTTTTCCTTTTTTGGAGCATCTACATATAATTATAGCATCAGTACGAACTGGCTCACTGTGTAAACTATCTAATTCAATTATGTGTTGTATGGTTTTTGAAACACTTTTATTAACTTCGATATATTCTTCATCAAGTATTTCTCGAAATATTGTTGTTTTCATTTTTATCACCATTTAAATAATAAAATCGTATTTAATTTAATTTTTTCTATTGTAAAATTTCTTTTTTCATAAAATCTACCTCCACTACAAATATAACATAACACTATCAAATTAACAAGTTGAAATTAAAAAGACAGGGGACAAAAAGACAGAGGCAAAATACAAAAAATAAGACAGGGGACGGTTCGAAACCACTGAAAAAGGGGCGGTTTCAGCAATCGGCTGGGAAGAAAACGGTGGCAAAATCAGTGTTCAAAATTGATTTTTGGAAATGTTTTGCGTAAAGCAAAGTAAATTACCGCGTTTCTTTCTCTTTGCCCGTTGCGGCAATTGTGATAAATATTACGGACAGGCAGTTTTCACCTCTGTATATATGAAGATAATGTTTTATCTGTTTGTGCCGCTGCTTATAACAGCGTATATATTGCGGGAGGGGCGTATTTTAATAATCTATCTTCTTTTGTTAATACCCTCGGTTTTCCTGATTACGATAAGAAAAATGAATGAAAATGAGGAATTTGTTCCTGAAGATTGCGAAAAAAAGTATTTTTCCGCTTATAGCGGAAAACACCCTATAAAGAAAAAGCAAATATATTTTCTGACCGATAGGTTTGATGATTGTGCCGCCTTTTCAGTTGCATCGCCTATTTGTATTGAGCCGTTTAACAAAAAAAGCGGGGAAGTGCTGTGGCATTTTCTGTACGAGCACCCGGACAACATGGGGTATGCGGATAAAGACGAATTTGAAATTTACGGTTCGGATATGAAACTGATCGGAATTTTTAAAAGTGCAAAAATCATTTAAAAAAGTATTTTTTATGTAATGATTTAAAAACGGGTGTGATATTTTGAAAAAAGCTCTTATCGTCATTATTGGATTTTTTCTTATTGCGGCTTTATGCGGCTGCGGAAGCCGTGCGCTTTCAAGCGATGATTTTGCCGAGGGGTCCCTGCTTTTTGATATGGGAGCAGGCTCGGCGGAAAGCATTGAACAGTGCACGATAATTGATGACGGAGCTGTTTCGGAAATACTTCTCCCGAAAGAGGAGTACGGTTTATTTGCAAAGTATAGGTATGAGAGCGATTATCCCTCGGATAAATTGCATGAGCTGATGGTTTTCCCTACCAATAAGCTTATTAACATAAGCGTCGGAGGTAATAACTATGTGTTATATCTAAGGGAAAACGGCAGCATAGGCGCCAAGCTTTCCGAAGAAGCAGGCTTCAAGCTTTATCAGGCGGATGTAAGCAACCGAATAACACCTGAAAAATTTAAAAGTCTCGTAAATAAATATGCCGACTGATCAGCAAGCGTTTTAATGCTTCAACAGCCTTAATGACAGTTTATTTCTGTTGTTGGGGCTGTTTTTTGCCTTAAAAACACAAAAGAAAAAATTTTTTTTAACTCTGACACAAACTGTCAGGGTTATTTTTTATACTGTATAAGCAATTGCAAGGGATCGGGATGCCGACCGAAAAAAATATTAAATTTAAAGAAAGAAGGAAAAACAAATGGCTTGTAAAAAAGCTAAACGAGCAGAACAGGTCGTAAAGACCGAAAAAACAGCGGAAACCGAGGTAAACTTCGCCGAGGTTTCAACAAACAATCAGGGTGAAAGACTTCTTTTCGGGGTCGATTCACACACACCGTCTAACGATATTCTTCAGAATAATCTGACCGAATTTGAATGGGCTGTGCGAAACAAGGTGTATCCCAACTTTTGGGGCAGAAATCTTACGGGCGAAAATGCGCTAACAAAAGAGGAAATTGACTTCCTGCACGGTATGGGCTGCAAAATCGCGGCAATCCATACAGACGGCGAGCCGAAGCAGACCGAGGAACAGGGCAGAATTCTCGCGAAGAAGATTGATGTTACCGCATATGAGCTGGGTATTCCCGAGAACACGGCGGTTTTTCTTGAAATAGGTGAGGAAAACTTGACCCGCGATTTTATGAAAGGCTTTGCGGACGGTCTTATGACCGAGGGCTTTAC
>CDZG01035337.1_pt1 | contig 12386 bp, 11 predicted proteins | sample 557741 | NCBI WGS metagenome assembly CDZG01 (sample SAMEA3182086, study PRJEB8094) | gut metagenome | biome: human; feature: gut; material: Stool; isolation source: human stools | place: Canada | collected 2013-01-21
GCACCCAAGGCTCCCCTTGTCAAGGGGAGCTGGCGCGGAGCGCCTGAGGGGTTACCCCGCCGCAGCGGGCCAAAGGCTCCCCTCCCAGGGACGCTGTCACCGAAGGTGACTGAGAGGTTGTCACAAATTTGGCACGACCTTTCCGTCCCGGCTATCGCCGTGCCACCTTCCCCTCATAGGGGAAGGCTTTTCTTTTTGTAACCCTTCTGAAACTCCTTTGAAACCCATTCGAAAACAGTTCCGGGGTGTGGGACAAAATGGTTGACATAAATAAATTAAGAATTCTTAAAAAAGCCGATTTTCCCGAAAAATGCAGGAAAATCCCGTCAACAACCTATTGCGTTCTGCAAAGGACTGTGCTACGATATATATGGAAAACAGGTGGAAACCGCGGATATCCCGCGGGCTTCCGCCGCCCCGTGCGCGCGGCCTTCCGCGCGTGCCGGATGGATCCCGGCGGCGAGCCGGGGAACAATGCAAGGAGGAAGAATTATGAAAAAACGTTTATTGGCCCTGCTTCTGTGCCTGGTCATGGTCATCGGACTTGTCCCGACCGCATTCGCGGCAGATGACGGGAAAAATCAGGTTTCCCTGAACTTCGTCTACGAGGGCGAAATTCCTGAAGGCTTTGTGAACTTTAGCAGAAATGTACCGAAGGGAACGGAGGACATTACGCTCCCAGCAATCGAAGAGCCGACCGGTTACTCCTTTGCTGGCTGGTATTTCGACTGGGATACAGCCAGAGAGTGGCCTGTCACTGTTCTAAAGGACGGCACGACTGAGGACATGACGTTCTATGGCGTGTGGTCGAAGGATACGACACCCGCTCCCGGCTTGACTGTCACCTATCAGAAAGCCAAGGATCTGACGGAAGGTCAAATTACGGACGCATATTTTTCTGGATATAAGTTCAGAAAGTACCCCACGGATTGGACGATTCCGGAAGACAAGGAATTTGACGGCTGGACAGATGGCGTAAAGGTCTTCCAGGCAAGAGAGCCTCTGACAGGCCTTGCTGGAAACCTCGTTGTATATCCCGTCTTTAAGAATAAGGATGTCAGCGAAGAAGTGACTGTCTACTATAGAAACGAGCTTGGAGGCCCTGCTTCCTTTAAGGTTGCAAAGGATGCCAATATCATCATTGACCCGAATGGCGGCAAGTTCCGGAACAGCACAGCTACTGCGTATCTTGCCATTCCGAGCGACGCCATCATTGAAGATGCCACAAGCGACAGCAAGGTTTTTGTTGGCTGGCTCAAGAGCACTGAGGGCGATTTTGTCAAGCTGACTGCGCAGTGGAAAGAAGACACCGCGACCGAGTACACCGTCACGTTCTACTGCTGGAAGCACCAGTACAAGAGCGAGGATATCCCGCTTGCGCGCAACACAAAGATCATCATCGATCCGAACGGCGGCAAGTTCCTGTTTGACGACAAATACGCCACGGAAACGAAGAGCTTCAACCTGACGAGCAACTACAAGATCGCCAACGCCGAGCGCAGAGGCTACACCTTCTACGGCTGGAAAGCCGCCACGACCGGCCGCGATGAGGTCACCTTCACCGCTCAGTGGACGAAGGATTATCCCAACTATAACACCTACTCCATCTACTACTACGACTATGACGACTGCAAGAGCGAGTACGCGAACTTCCCGTACGGCACGTCCGTGGTCATTGACCCGAACGGCGGCACCGCGAAGCTCAGCGGCACGTCCTTCTCCACCAAGCAGTCCTTCAACATCTACCGTGACTACACGCTGACCGACGCCTCTCGTTCCGGCTACACCTTCTACGGCTGGGATCTGACCAAGTCCGGCAGCACCTACTACTTCACCGCCATGTGGTCCCGCTACAAGAGCGATGTTCCCTACATGCTCAACGGCACCGACCACTACGCCTACATCAAGGGCTATCCCAACGGCTCCTTCAAGCCCACCGACACCATCACCCGTGCCGAGGCTGCGACGATCTTCTATCGTCTCCTGACGGATTCCACCCGCAAGGCGTATGCCACCACCTATAATTCCTTCAAGGACGTTCCGGCCACGGCCTGGTACAACACCGCTGTGTCCACCATGGCGAAGCTCGGCATCGTCAACGGCGGCGCTGACGGCTACTTCCGCCCGAACGATCCCATCACTCGTGCGGAGATCGCGGCCATGATCGCCCGCTGCGACGGCGCCTACTACACCGGCACGAGCACCGTCTTCTCCGATACCTACGGCCACTGGGCTGCCGGCTACATTGACAGAGCCTATGAGCTCGGCTGGATCAACGGCTACGGCACCACCTACGCGCCCGACCGCTACATCTCCCGTGCGGAGACTGTCGCCGTCCTCAACCGCGTGCTGAACCGTGCCCCGCAGTACACCTCCGATCTCACCCGCAACTACACCACCTTCTCCGATGTAGCCACCTCCGCCTGGTACTATCTCGATGTTGAAGAGGCTGCCAACAGCCACACCTACACCAGAAAGTCCAACGCCGACTACGAGACCTGGACCAAACTCATCGCAGACCCCAGCTGGTTCTAAAAACAAAATAAACGCAGGGGCAGCTTAGCTGCCCCTGCGTTTTTACACGCATGAAAAACAGAACCTCTCCGCCTCGCTCTGCTCGGCACCTCCCCTTGACAAGGGGAGGCATTTTTTCGCCCGCACCCAAGGCTCCCCTTGTCAAGGGGAGCTGGCGCGCAGCGCCTGAGGGGTTACCCCCGCCGCAGCGGAAAAAATCCCAACCCCCTTGCTATTTCATGCCAAAAGCAGTATAATCTCAATATCTGCCGTCATCGGTGTGTGGATTGTGCGGCAGAGGTGTGTGTCAATAACTCGAAAGGATGAAAAAAATGAGTCTTTCCGCTTCCGCTCCCTGGCTGAAATATTACGGCGAAGTGCCGCATCACCTGACTTACCCGCAGAAGACCATCTATCAGATGGTCCGCGACGCCGCCATCCGCGACGCCAGGCTCCCCGCCTATGAGTTCATGGGCAAGAAGACCACCTTCGCGCAGTTCATGGAAAAGATCGACCAGACCGCCCAGGCCTTCCTCGCCATGGGCATCCAGAAAGGCGACCGCGTGACCATCTGCATGCCGAACTGCCCGCAGGCCCTGCACGCGTTCTACGGCCTCAACCGCATCGGCGCGGTCTCCAACATGATCCATCCGCTCTCCGCCGCGGGCGAGATCAAGTTCTATCTCAATTTCTCGCACTCCAAGTGCATCCTCACGCTCGACCAGTTCTACGCCAAGATCGCCCCCGTCATGCCCGAGCTTGACAACAAGGACTGCAAGCTCCTGCTCGCCAAAATTGAGGACGAGCTCTATCCGCATCTGGCCCTCGGCTACGCCCTCACCGCCGCGCGCAAGTATCCGAAGCCCCCGAAGAACGGCAATTATATCTGGTGGTCCGAATTCCAGCGCATGGGCAAAAAGCGCAATCTGCCCCTGCCGAAGAACTACGGCCGCGCGGAAGACGGTGCGTCCATCCTCTATTCCGGCGGTACCACCGGCACGACCAAGGGCATTCTGCTCTCCAACATGAACTTCAACGCCCTTGGCCTGCAGACCATCGCGGCCTCCGGCTTCTCGCCCATCGACGGCATGAAGATGCTCTCCGTCATGCCCGTGTTCCATGGCTTCGGCCTCGGCATCGGCATCCATACCGCCCTCATCGGCGGCGCGTGCTGCATCCTTGTCCCGAAGTTCAACGTCAATACCTACGCCGACCTGCTCATCAAAAAGCAGCCGAACATCATCCCCGGCGTCCCGACCCTGTTTGAGGCCCTTCTGCGCGCCGAAAAGCTCGAAAACGCCGACCTCAGCTGCCTGAAGGGCGTCTTCTCCGGCGGCGACAGCATGTCCATCGAGCTCAAGAAGAAGGTCGACGAGTTCCTGAAAATGCACCATGCCTCCGTGCAGGTCCGTCAGGGCTACGGCCTGACCGAGTGCGTCACGGCCTCCTGCCTGACCCCGAAGGATTATAACCGCGTCGGCTCCATCGGCGTCCCGTTCCCCGATACCTACTACAAGATCGTCAAGCCCGGCACCACGCAGGAGCTCGATGCCAATCTCGAGGGCGAGATCTGCGTCTCCGGCCCCTCCGTCATGCTCGAGTACGTCGACAATCCCGAGGAGACCCATAACACCCTCCGCCGCCACGACGACGGCCGCATCTGGCTGCACACCGGTGACCTCGGCAAGATGGACGAGGACGGCTTCGTCTACTTCTCCCAGCGCATCAAGCGCATGATCATCACCTCCGGCTACAACGTCTATCCCGGCCAGCTGGAAAACATCATCGACGGCCACGAAAAGGTCCTCCTGTCCTGCGTCATCGGCGTCAAGGACCCGTATAAGATGCAGAAGGTCAAGGCCTTCGTCGTCCTGCGCCCCGGCTGCGAGCCGTCGGACGCCGTCAAGCAGGAGATCCTCGATTACTGCCGCCAGCATATCGCCAAATATGCCATGCCGGACGACATCGAGTTCCGCCCCGAGCTTCCCAAGACCCTGGTCGGCAAGGTCGCCTACCGCGTGCTCGAAGAGGAAGAGGCCGAGCGTCAGGCCGCGGAAGACGCGAAGAATCAATAATACAATCAACCCGCAGCCTGCCGCCTCCGCGGCAGGCTGCCCGAATTCCGGGAGTCTGCCATGAAGAAAAACGATCGCATCTGGGAGCTTGACGCCCTGCGCGGCGTGTGCATCCTCTGCGTCATCGCCGTCCACCTGATCTACGATCTCGGCTTTTTTATCGGCCTGGACCTGCATCTGCCCGCCTGGTACGTGTTCATCCAGCAGTACGGCGGCGTGATCTTCGTGATCCTGTCCGGCTGCTGCGCCACGCTCGGCTCGCGCAGCTTCCGCCGCGGCTGCATCGTCTTTGCCTGCGGCCTGCTCATCTCGCTCGTGACCTTCGGCATGTACCGACTCGGCATGGCCACGCGCGACGTGATCGTCTGGTTCGGCGTGCTGCACCTGCTCGGCGTCTGCATGGTGCTCTATCCCGTCTACCGGAAGCTGCCGACGCCGGCGCTGGCCGCCATCGGCATCGTCCTCGTCGTGGCGGGCTATCTGATCGCCGGGACCGTCGTGCGGGCGAAATTCCTGTTCCCGCTGGGCCTTCTCTACGAGGGCTTCACCTCAAGCGACTATTTTCCGCTCCTGCCGCACCTGGGCTGGTACATGCTCGGCACCGTCCTCGGCCGGACCGTCTACGCGGACAAAAAAACGCGCCTGCCAGGCACGTTCCGAAACAGCGGCATCGCGTGCTTTTTCTGCTGGTGCGGCCGCCAGTCGCTGTTCATCTACCTGCTCCACCAGCCCATCGTCTACGGCCTGCTGGAGCTCATCGCAAGCCTGAGACATTAAAAAAATTCCTGCGCCGTCTGCGCAGGAATTTTTTCTTTACTTTTCCAGCTGTTTTCTGACGACCTGCACGATCCGCGCGATCGCGGCGCTCAGCACCGCGTTGACGGCGAATTCTACCAGGAAATTCACGCCGATGAACGCCACGAACAGATACGTCACAACATCCGTCCCGCCCGCGTACTGCGCCAGGATCGGCCGGAAGACCGTCAGCATCCCGACGGCAAACACGCCCGTGTTCACGACCGGCGCGACCAGCGCCGCCGCGATGCAGCTGAGCGTCTGCTTCTTTTCCAGCGCCTTTGCAGCGAGTCCCGCGCACAGGCCGCACAGCACAGCCTTGCCGACGCACACGACGATCAGCCAGAACGGGCTGGCCGTCCACAGCAGATACGTGAACTGGTCCGCGCCGGTGACGCCTGCGATCAGGCACACAAGGCCGAACACGAAGCCCAGTCCCGCGCCCGCGCCGGGCCCGAACAAGATCGCGCCCACGACGATCGGTACCAGCGTCAGCGAGATCGGGACCGGCCCGATCCGGATGCCGCTGGCTACGGTCTGCAGCACGACGACCAGCGCGGCCAGAATGGCCAGCGAGGTCAGACGGACGACGGATGCATGATTGTTGCGTTTCATAAGTACCTCCTGCTGTCACTCCGGGTCTTCCCGGATGCAACGCAAATATTTTATCACGGGCAGTGCCCGGTGATAACAGAAACAAAGAAATTGCCGGGAGAGGGGAGTGCTTACGGGATCTCCTCCTCCACGGGTTCGCTGGAGATGGGCGCGCCGTCTTTGATGGCCTGCCACTGCTCGCGCGTGATGAGCAGCTGGCGGGGCTTGGAGCCCTCAAACGGGCCGACGAGGCCGCGCTCCTCCATCTCATCCATAATGCGCGCCGCGCGGGCATAGCCGAGCTTCAAGCGCCTTTGGAGCATGGAGACGGAGGCCTGTCCGGTCTCGAGAATGACGTCGACCGCGGCCGGGAGCATCTCGTCGCCGTCGGAGCTTTCGGTCTCCGCGGCAGTGCCGCCGGAGCTGCCGGAGCCGGATTTTCCGCTCTCCGCAGCCTTTTTGTCGATCTCTGCCATGACGGAATCGGAATATTCCGCCTCACTGGAATCCTTGATGAACGTGACGACGTCCTGGACCTCATTGTCCGTGATGAAGCAGCCCTGCACGCGTTTGGGCTTGCCCTGGCCGAGTGGCGCATAGAGCATATCGCCCTTGCCGACGAGCTTTTCCGCGCCCGCGGTATCGAGAATGATGCGCGATTCCATCGCGGAGGCGACGGCGAACGCAATGCGCGAGGGGATATTGGCCTTCATCAGGCCCGTGATGACGTCCGCGGACGGACGCTGCGTCGCGATGACCAGATGGATGCCCGACGCACGGCCCATCTGCGCGATGCGGCAGATGGATTCTTCGACTTCCTTGGCAGCCACGAGCATCAGGTCTGCCAGCTCGTCGATCACGACGACGATCTGCGGCATGGGCTCGAGCTCATCGTCGGCGGACATGCGCGCCTGTTTGTTGTAGGATTCAAGATCGCGGACGCCCGCGTCCGCCATCATGCGGTAGCGCCGCATCATCTCCGTGACCGCCCACTGCAGGCTGCCTGCGGCCTTTTTGGGATCAGTGACGACCGGGATGAGCAGATGCGGAATGCCGTTGTAGATGCCAAGCTCGACCATCTTCGGGTCGATCATGATGAGCTTGACCTCCTCGGGCTTTGCCTTGTACAGAAGCGAGATGATCAGGCTGTTCATGCAGACCGATTTACCGGAGCCGGTCGTACCGGCGATCAGCAGATGCGGCAGCTTGCCGATATCGCCGATGATGCGGTTGCCGCCGATATCCTTGCCGACGGCAAAGGAGACCTTCGACTTGTGCTTTGCGAACTCCGGCGAGTCGATGACCTCGCGCGCCATGACGACCGACACGATCCGGTTCGGCACCTCGATGCCGACCACAGAGATCTTGTCCGGGATGGCCGCGATGCGCACGCCCGACGCGCCGAGCGCCAGCGCGATGTCGTCCGCCAGATTCGTGACCTTCGAGAGCTTGACGCCGCGCTGCAGCTCCAGCTCATACCGCGTGACCGACGGGCCGCGCGTGACGTTGATGATGTGCGCCTCGATGCCGAACGACTGCAGCGTATCGCTCAGCCGCTCCGCATTCTGCCGCATTTCCTCGGTGCCGTCGTGCGCCTGACCGCTCCCGGCCTTCAGAAGGTCGACGGGCGGGAACTGATACTCGGGCTTTGCGGGCTCCTGCTGCGTGATCTGCTGCGCGATCTGCGCGGCCTCGAGCTGTACGTCCGCTTTTTTGAGCTTTTCCGGCTGTTCCGGTACCTGCAGCGGCGGAAGCGGTTCTTCCGGGGCCGGGGCGGGCTGCGGCTCAGGTTTGGGTGCGTCAAAATGGTCGATGATGAGCGGCGGCATCTGCCGCGGCTGTGTCATGGGAATGACGTTCGGGATGGGGGCCGGTTCTTCTTCCGGTTCCGGCTCCGCCATCTTTGTCGGCGGCTCCGGCTGGTCGGCGATCAGCGCGTCAAACTGCGACTTGTAGTCGGTATGCACCTCCGGCTCTGCCTGCGCGGCGGCGGGCGCTTCCGCGGCCTTCGACTCCTGCGCAGGCGCTGCGGACGGCTTTGCCTGCCTGCGGCTGTTCTCCACAAAAACATCCGGCCGCATGGGCGCAGAGCGCTTTGCACTCTTTTTGGGCGTCTCTTCGGGCAGGGGAGGATCGTCGACCGGCAGGTCGAACTCGCTCATCCGCGACGCGCGGCGCTGCTCGGCCCGCTGGACATGCTCGATGTGGTGCGTGGCGACGGTGTCGACGATGGCCTGTGCGGTGTCCTTATGCTCGCGCTGCGGCTCGGCATATTCGGCGCGCGGCCGGTTCTTGATGGCGGTCACAATGCTCGCGACCGTCATATTGAGGCTCGTGATCAAACTCAGCAGCATCCCGACGATCACCACGATCACCGCGCCGATCCGGCTGATGAGCGCCGCGAGCAGACTTGCCAGCCCGCCGGACAGTACGCCCCCGGCCGTGCCGCTGATGCCGCCGTCCCAGAGCGCGGTGACGACTTCCCAGCCCTCCGGCGCGTCAAAGCTCCCGCCCACTAGCTGTACCAGACTGCCGACCAGCGCGGCCGTCAGAAACGTGCACGTCACGCGCAGCGCGACGGGGCGGCCGTCATGCAGGATGAGGATGAGAAAGCTCATCACGAACGAGAACGGCAGGATATAAAATCCCGCGCCGATCAGCCCCCGGAATACAGACCCGAGCAGATTCAAAATCGCCGCGTCGATCCGGAAGCAGCACAGCACCGTCAGCAGCGCCAGCACCAGACACACGCAGGCGCCGACCTCCCGCCGGATGGGCGCGGCCTGCTTCTTGGCCGGCTTTTTCCGCCCGCGAGAGGAGGAAGATGTCGTTTTTCTTTTGTTATTGGTGGCCATGGAACCTTACACCTCACGAAATCAGGGACAGGATCAGCGTCAGCAGACCCGCGCCCCAGCAGTAATAGCAAAATCCGCCGAATTTCCCGCGCTGCACGATACGGTTGAGCGCGAAAATGGCGAGATACCCGAATACGAACGCCGCCGCGACGCCGCACAGATACATCGGCACCTCCGCCCAGTCGATCCCGGCGGAAATGGCCTTGACGAGCGACAGCAAATTCGCGCCCAGCACGGCGGGAATGGAGAGGAAGAACGAGAAGCGGACCGCGAACGTCCGGTCAAACCCGCGCAGCAGCCCGGCGGAGATCGTCGTCCCGGACCGGGACAGGCCGGGTACGACGGCGATCATCTGTGCCAAACCGATGACCATCGCGTCCGAGAGCGTCATGGCCTTCTCGGTCTTGTTGCCGTGGCCGAAGCGGTCGGCCGCCAGCAGCAGAAAGCCGGTCACGATGAGCGCGAAGCCGATGAAAAACGTGTTGTAGAACAGCGGATCCAGCCAGTCGTTCAGCAGCGCGGCAGGGATCAGCGGCAGCGTGGCCGCGATCAGAAACAGCAGCAGCCGCCGCCGCGGCAGATCGGGCTTCACGCCGCGCCGCAGCTTTTTGATGTGGAGCATGGCAAGCCCCTCGCGGCACAGCCCGCGCAGCTCCGTATGATACGCCAGAATGACCGCCCCGAGCGTCCCGAGATGCAGCAGAACGTCAAACAGCATCTGGTTTTCCAGATCCCCGATGCGCAGGAAGTTCTGCAGAATGGCGAGATGGCCGGAGCTGGAGATCGGCAGAAACTCCGCAAGCCCCTGTATGATACCAAGTAAAATGGCGCTCCAATAGGTCATACCAGATCCTCCATCCGGAAAGTTGCCTCCGCGGGGCGGATGCACATACATATTTATATTATCACAGATCCAGAAATATTTCCACTATACGTTCGAAAAAGCTCTGCGGGAATTTCCCGCAGAGCCAATTGAAAGGAATAGGGGAGACTCAGCCGGCCTTTTTCCGCTCCGGCAGCTGCGACAGGAGGATGGCCGCGAACATGATCGCGCACCCGATCAGCTCCCGCCCGGAAAGACCCTGCCCGATGAGGATCCACCCGAACAGCGCCGCGAAGACCGATTCCAGGCTCATCAGCAGCGACGCCAGCGCGGGCTGCACGTCCCGTTCGCCGATGATCTGGAAGGTATAGGCCACGCCGCCGGAGAACACGCCCGCGTACACGATCGGCAGCCAGCAGCTGCGGATCGAGGCCCAGTCCGGCGACTCGAACACGAACATGCCGATCGCCGACAGAGCCGAGCACACAAAAAACTGCACGCAGCTCAGCCGCACCCCGTCCATCCGCGGCGAGACGGCGCTGATATAGCAGATATGGAACGTAAAGAGCACCGCGCACCCAAGCGTCAGCAGATCCCCACCCGCGACCGAGAACCCGGAGCCGACGCACAGCAGATACATCCCGAACACCGCGGCTGCCGCGCAGAGCCAGACCCTGAGGCCCGCCTTTTTGCCCGTCAGCACCCCGACGATCGGCACAAAGACGATATACAGCGCCGTCACGAACCCGGACTTGCCGACCGTCGTGTCCAGCAGGCCGAACTGCTGCAGCGTCGTCGCCGCGAACAGCAGCACGCCGCAGATCGCGCCCGCTGCCAGCTGCCGCTTTTTATCCTCCTTCGTGACCGGCCGGTTCTGTGACCAGCCCTTGCGGTCCAGCACCCGGATGACCGGCAGCAGCACCAGCCCCGCCAGAAAAAACCGCGTCGCGCCCATCGTAAACGGCCCGACATACTGCATGCCCTCGCTCTGCGCGACGAACGCCGCGCCCCAGATCATGGCGCACAGGAGAAGAAGAATACAGCCCTTTGTCTGCTTGTGCATGGCTTTGCCCCTTTATCGTAAAAAAGAATTTTCTGCCATGATAGCACACCTTGCAGCCAAAGTCAAACAATCTTGCCGCCCGGCAGAATTTGTGGTATGATATACAAAAAACAGGGGAGGCGCGCGCATGGAACCGTTATTTCTGCCGGTGCTGCACAGCTTTGAAAACAACAACATCTTTACGGGGAGCTTCGGCGCGCTCCGCTTTCGCGTGACCCCGTCGATCGTCATGCTGAACCAGAAAGAGGTCAACTTCGACGAAAGCTCCATGAAATGCGAGTGCTGGCACGGCGAATACTGCTACGAAAAAAGCCAGATGGAAGACGAAAAGGTCTTCCCCCTCTCCGAGCCCGCCCGCCAGGAAATGTACGACTGGCTGATGGCCCACGTATAAGCACAAAAACGCCCGGCGGGCCTGCCGGGCGTTTGCTATATCCAGATCAAAGAGCGGCGGGCAGGATGAAAGAAAAGAGAAGGACCGCCCGCCGCTCCGGATAGCTCCCTGTTCGAGCTGGCTTTATCATAGCAGAATAAAATTACATCGTAAAACTGTAGATTCTTGTGTATGATACAGGTAATACCTGTGAAAGAGAGAATACCATGAATCTGCAGACGATGGAATACTTCTCAGTTCTCGCCCGCGAGCGCAGCTTTACCCGCGCGGCCGAGGCCCTGCATATCACGCAGCAGTCGCTCTCCGGCCATATCGCCGCCGTGGAGCAGGAGCTGGGCGCGCAGCTCCTCTCCGCTTTCCTCCGCATCGCCCGGCAATGCGTCCACGAAGCATAAAAACCCCGGCCCCCGCCATTGCTGGGTGTACGTAAGACAGTATTGCGCTAAGATTGACGAAGCGGCACGAAACCGCATGGAGCTGATCGTGCCGGAGCTGGCGAAGCGAAACGGCGTGACCGAGAAACAGAAAGCCGACACCAAATGGAATGGGTGCGGCAGATGAACGCTTGCAAGGCACAGGCAGAGGAAATTGTGAAAATCGAATTGATTTACGATTAAGTGAGGAAGTCCGGGCAGAAAACTGTTCGGACTTTTCTCATATATTCCAAAGTTGCGGTAGAATTGTTCACAAGTTTTATGGTATAATTTAAATACAAAAATTGAGCAACAAATCGGAATTTGTGGAGGTGCCTTATGTTATTAGCAATTCATCTTGTAATGATAATGGTGTTTGTTATCCTTGGAGTTATCTTTTTAAACGGAAAAGGTGCTTTTTTGATTGCCGGTTACAATACCACCTCAAAAGCCGAAAAACAAAAAACTGATGAAAAGAAGTTGTGTAGCTTCATGGGAAAAATGATGTTTATATTGGCCGGGTGTTGGCTCGTCATTGCTTCCAGCGAGATTTTCAAAGCGATGTGGTTGCTCTGGGTAGGTCTTTGTCTGTTTTTTGTCGTATGTGTCGGTGCGGTCATCTATATGAATTCCGGAAACCGATTCAAACGATAAATTCCAGTTTGGCGAACTGATAAAATCCCTTTAGGAACTAAAGGGCGCACTTCTATACTCTCTGTCGAGAGTAGTGCGTCCTGGGTCGCTTCATTCCCGGTCAGCAGAGGAAAACTGCCTGACCGAGAATATTTCGTCACGACCTTCCGTCAAGGTGGCTACACCCCCTTGCGCTGCTAAAGCGGCTATCCCCTGTGGACTTGCCG
>CDZG01035385.1_pt1 | contig 12380 bp, 10 predicted proteins | sample 557741 | NCBI WGS metagenome assembly CDZG01 (sample SAMEA3182086, study PRJEB8094) | gut metagenome | biome: human; feature: gut; material: Stool; isolation source: human stools | place: Canada | collected 2013-01-21
CGCGGCAGCGTGGAGGAAACCCTGAACGAGCTGCTGGAAAAGTCCTGCTAAGAAAAGTCAAGTAGAAACTTCAAGGTAATTAGCTGCGTAAAAAGAGTACACCAAATCAAGCCACTTTGCGTCTCAAATTTGAAACGGCGGCCAGTCAACGTTATGTGGCAAGCTCAGACTTGCTCCAACGACTCCAGATAAGCTTTCACAGTGGCGTAGTGATCCGCAGGAACTTGTTAGCGGAGACCATCATATAGACACGGTAGGGCTTGCCCTCGGCGCGTTTCCTGTCCATGAACTGGTAGACCGGTTCGTCCAGAGGAGCGTTCTGTAAGTAGACTCTCATGACGAGGAACAGTGTCCGTCGTAGAGATGATGCGCCTATTTTGCTCATGGATTTGTGGCTGCCAGTCACATCGTCGGAATCGTTTGGTGAAGCATCGAGACCGGCATAAGCCACCAATGCTTTCTTTGAGTAAAACCGGCGCACACCGCCAATTTCCGCTGCGTCGGTCCCACGCCAAACAAACCCATGACAACGGGATATTCCGGTAGTCGCGCGGCTAAGGCAAACTCTGGGGCGGAGGTTCAGGAGGGCGGCGACGTGGTCCACGTCGGACTGCGTCACATCGCCCAGCCCGCGCTCCCACGGAGAGTGCGCCTTCGCAAAGTAGGCGCGGACACCCAGCGCCTGCTCCAGCAGCTCCGGCTGCGAGAACTCAGGATCTTGGTCGAACGTGATCGTCTTCCGTTTTTCCTGCGGTATCCTCGAAAGCAGCCGGATGATGACCGGCGCGACGTCCTCCACCCGCTTGGAGACACATTTGCCTGCCGGCAGAAAGCGGCTCTTGCGGTCCACCAGCGTCACGATGCAGGTTCTGTGCCCGTGACCGATGATGGTATCGCCCTCAAAATGCCCAATTTCGGAGCGCTCATTTGCCTCGGCGGGGCGATCTTCGATCCGGTCTTCAAAGCATTTTCTCCGCTTTTTTGAGGCTTTTCCCATCTTTTTGTACTTGCGCCGCAGGAAGAAGCGGAGCGAATCCCGGAGCTGCCCATTCTCCGGCGCGCGGTAGATTGTGGAGGCGCTGATCCGGAACGTGCCCTCTTTTTTCAGCCGGGCGCTGATCTGTGCCGGCGACCGGTAGAGGTATCCCAGCAGGAAATGGACCGTGTGGTGCAGGTCGGCATCCGCGCTCCGCAGGTGCGGGCGGACGCAGCGTTTGCGCCGGGTCCGGTACGCGAGCGTTGCGGCTTCCGGGTGGTAGAGGACGGCAGAGGCGACGTCGCTGCGGTTGCGCCGCAGCTCCCGGCTGATGGTGGAGGGGCTGCGCCCCAACCGCGCCGCGATCTGCCGGATCGCGTGCCCGACGTAGGAAAGTTCCGATATGCTTTTCCGTTCCTCTGTGCTAATATGATGGTAGTGGCTCATGGCTGCATCCCCCAATGTGTTGGTTTGGTCGCTTACCATTGTATCGGATGTTCCCATGAGTCGCTATTCTTTTGTCATGTGTTGTACTTGATATGATTATGATAATGCAAGCAGGGGAAGTATTGGTGGCTTATGCCGGCCTTGATGCCCCTCCAAACGATTCTGGCGATGTGACTGGCAGCCACAAATCCATGAGCAAAATTGGCGCATCCTCCTTGCGACGGACGCTGTTCCTTGTCATGAGTGTCTATTTGCAGAACTCGCCACTGGATGAGCCGGTCTACCAGTTCATGGACAGGAAACGTGCCGAGGGCAAGCCCTACCGTGTCTATATGATGGTCTCCGCTAACAAGTTCCTGCGGATCACTACGCCACTGTGAAAGCTTATCTGGAGTCGTTGGAGCAAGTCTGAGCTTGCCACATAACGTTGACTGGCCGCCGTTTCAAATTTGAGACGCAAAGTGGCTTGATTTGGTGTACTCTTTTTACGCAGCTAATTACCTTGAAGTTTCTACTTGACTTTTCTTAGCAGGTCTTTTACATATTTATATAATCAGAGAATGCCATTAAAATCTGAGCAATAGCCTCTGCCCCGGGATCTTTGCTCCCGACTGTACGTTCTCCCATATAACCCGCACGGCCAATGGTAGCTTTTAGATTGACGGTGTTCTCAGCACCGACCGCAGCTTGTTCTCCGGCGATTCTCGCTGTTTCCGCCAAACTATCGCCATTGACACCGGCAGCAGTTGCGGCAGCTTCACCTGCGGGAATCAGCGCATCCAAAAGCGTTTTATCTCCCAGCTTTGCTCCGCCACGCTGCATAACACCTTCCGCTGCCCAATTCAGCATTTTCCCATAGGAAACCGCGTCAATCTTCTGCATGTCACCGCAGTGGTCCGCAATACTCTTGCACATCGTTGCGATAAACGTACCGAACGTGGAAGGCGCATTTTCCCCAATCACTTCTGAAAGATCATTAAACAACTGTGCAAAAGAAATATCCATGTCCACAGACTTTGTATAACGAACACAGGCCCGAAATACTAAGGAAATTGTAACCCCCATATCGCCATCGCCGATCAGCGAATCCAGCTCTGCCAGCGAGGAAGTTTTATCAGCCATCGTCTTTTGCAAATAACCGATAACTTCAGGGACATCATGAATTGTAATTACTGTCTTCATATAAATACCTCAAAACTGCTTAAAGAAAGGAGAGTCAGCGGGGGCGTCCAACAACCTCTTTAACTCGTCATCCAGCTTCATCAGAGACAGCGACATACCCTGCATCTCCATAGAACATGCATATCTGCCCACATAAGGTCTATGCAAAACAAGGCCCTTTTCCCGCAGCAAATCATCAATCTTGCGATACAAAACATAAAGCTCTTCCAGCGGTGTGGCACCAAGGCTGTTAACCAAAACTGCAACTTCATCCCCCGCCACAAACGGCATGTCATTGACAACTCTGTCAACCAGGTTGGCCGCAATTTCATCGGCGGTACGCATTTTTACCCGTTCGACACCTTGTTCACCATGAATCCCCATGCCGATTTCCATTTCGTCATCCGAGATCTCAAAATTGGGTTTTCCAACAAGAGGAATGGTGCAAGGTCCTAAAGCAACGCCCAAACTGCGGGTGTTATCAACCGCCTTTTGTGTAACACGTTTTACCTCATCCAAACTAGCCATTTCATCTGCCATGGCGCCAGCAATCTTATATGCGAAAAAGATCCCAGCAACGCCGCGCCTCTCATCATGCTTTTCAGGGGGAGCTGAAGCAATATCATCAGAAACTACGACCGTTTCAACCTGGATACCATTCTGTTTGCTTTCCTCAGCAGCAGAATTAAAATTCATCATATCGCCCTGATAGCGACCGTACAAGTAAAGAACACCCGCTCCGCTATCAATAGCCTTAGTTACCCGTTTCATTTGACCTGCCGAAGGAGAAGAAAAGACGTTACCGATACAAGCGCCATCAGCAAGACCTTTACCAACGTAACCCATAAACACCGGGAGATGGCCACTACCTCCTCCTGTTGCTATCGCGACTTTTCCCTTTACCGGAGCGTCCTGCCGAACAATAACGCGCAAATCGCCGTTCTCAGCTCTATAGTAATCAGGATGTGCATGAATAATGCCTTCTGTCAGCTCTTCGACGAAATCAAATGGATCGTTTATAAATTTTTTCATTTTATTCTCCTTGCACATAAACAAGATTAAGGTCAACTTAGTGAATTGGCTAAGGGGAAGGATGGCATAAATGCGTAATAGCATGGCATTATTGACTCAATATCTTTTGCAGTAATTTCAAAACATCAGAAACAACTATAGTAACTGACTTTAGTCATTCTACGATCCACATAAAACACAGGCTGGTGCAGGAACGTAGACTTCGTCTACAATCGAGCCGAGTTGACCATTCGCTTTGCTTCGTTTAATTACCGTTACAGCATTGGATTTTTGATTTGCACAAATAATTTCTGTTTCCTTTGGCCCAAAACATATATGCCGTGGTGCTTGCCCCCCACATGACCAGATCCCAATTCTCCTAAGCTGTCCACTCTGTTGGTCAATCTTATATCCAACAATACTGTCATAGCCACGGTTCGTCGCATAAAGATAGTCGCCTTCAGATGAGATAATAATCTCTGCGGCAGCACTTTCTCCGATATAATTATCCGGCAGCGTCGAAACAGTTTGAAGGAGATTAAGCGTTCCTGTTTTATCCTTCCACTCATAAGCAAGAACTGAGTTTGAATATTCTGTAACCACGTATGCAAATTTGCGGTTCGGATGAAAAGCAAGATGTCTTGGTCCACATCCACTTGGCAAATCTGTGTATGGATGTAACGAATTCAGTTTAATTCTTCCTTTGCCGCGATCCATGTCATAATGGTAAAGACGATCGTGCCCGAGGTCCACCGCAATATAGCAGTCTGGATTTGGCGTTTGGATAATTTGGTGTGCATGGGGTTTCTTTCCTGCTAGAAACTCTTTATGTTGAATAGTCTGAAGCATATGCAATGCACCATGGATATCTGTTGAGGCCACAAAGACACTCCCGCTCAAATAGTCCGCACCAAGTAAATATGTTCCTTGACTGTCAAGACAAATATGACAAGTTGCACCACCCTCAACTGCTGCGGACCGCAGATACTCAAGTGAACCGTCAGCAAGAACAGAATATGCAGCTACGCTTGCGATGTCGTCTAATTCTGAAGCCGCAAAAATAAGATTTTCTCCTTTCGCAAGGAAAGATGGATTAGTCGTTCCAGTACAAATATCAATTAAAACAAGCTTGCTAGTTGCTTTATTAAAACCAAAACGATATATTCCTTTGCTTCCCGTATTTTGGGTGTAAGTTCCAACATATAGAAATATCTTTTTCATAACATATTATTCTCCTGTAAATTGCCAGATCCTCCACCAATTTTGCTTTTCGCCGGGTTTCACATTAATTGCAGTATACACTTCAGGACAAATGCAGTGCTCTATCCCCCATAAATCAAAACGAGTTGGTGTGAAGAATTGGAATTCACGAATTGCTGCACCAGATTTTTGGTTTTTCAATTCCCAAAAGTATTTCGTTTGAAGGAGAATATCCTTGTAATCTGTTCGTTTGTAAAACTCTGCTCCATTGCTTAAATAGTTCGGCCATAACACAGATGTGCTTTTATTAGAGAGAATATCGGGAAGAAACTCTTGAGGAACATAGTTGATCCTTCTGAAACCAGCTTTAGAAACTTCATTTATAGTTCCATCAAAAGGTACTGTTAATTCATATGCCGGCCCAGTTTTTTCACCATCAATCGCGATGAAATTATGCTGATACTCATTCAATATTAAATCTCGTTCTCCGGTATTTACAATCGTGGTACTCAAGCACAACATATTCTCATGCAATTCAATTTTCTTCCATAATTCAGCGCTAATACCCAAGCAAGGGCGCTGAACCTGATGAAATAAGGCGTTGCTCTCATCAAATTCAACTGTTGTTTTATTTGGAATAACCTCATAACGTTCCCACATATCGTATGGTTTGGCAGATTCAGTCTGGCGCAATAGTCCGATTCCTATTTTAGGGAACCATTCGCCGCACGAAACTTCAGTGCCTAACTCATCCCAAACAAATTCTCCACACAGACCCGTACCATAGCAATTTCTCCTGCTTGTATCAATTTGTTCTGGGACACAGAATGTGTGCCTACCATCAAGAGTTACTTGTTCAACTCTGGCTGAAGGATCGAACCTTTGACTAGGAAGCGGTTCGTCTGTATGGTGAATCTGCACTTTTAAGCGGGAATTTTCAAGAAAGAAAGACTGCATTTTTGCCTCCTGCTAATTTGACATGGCCGCCCGCATCACATTTTCCTGAGTAAGCTCAGTACCACTGAACTCTCCAGCGATGTGCGAATTACTTAATACGAGACACCTGTCGCTCATTGAAATGAGCTCAGGCATATCCGATGTGACCATAATAATTGATTTGCCTTGCTCTACGAGCTCACTCATAAGTTTATAAATTTCAGCCTTTGCTCCCACATCAATACCTTTGGTTGGTTCGTCAATGAAAAGGATGTCAGGTTGAGCTAAGAGACTTTTTCCTAGCACGACCTTTTGCTGGTTTCCGCCCGACAAATTTACAATCATTGTATTGATAGACGGAGCACGAACTCGCATTCTATCAAACATTTCGGTAGCGAGGTTTACTTCTTCTTTTTTATCAATAAAATATTTCCTGGGAATGATTTTTAAGGAAGCAAGTGTCAGATTTTCCTTGACTGACATAACCCATACAAAGCCTGATTTCTTCCGTTCCTCCGTTACAAAACCAATTCCTGCATCTATGGCGTCTTGCGGTTTAGAAATTTGCACTTCCTTCCCAGCAATAAACACTTTCTTCTTTACATTTTTCGTTATTTGTCCAAAAATAGCACCTAGCGTTTCGCTTCTTCCCGCACCGACCAGACCCCCAATGCCAAGGATTTCTCCTTTATGCAACGCAAAAGAGATATTTTCAACTATATTTCGATTTTGAATAGTTGGATGTGGAACGGTCAATCCTTCAACCCTAAAAACTTCGTTTCCAATTTCAACTTTTGATTTTGGGTACAGATTCTCAATCTTGCGACCAACCATTTCTTCTACAAGGGATTCTTTGGTTACATCATTTATGCATTTTGAAGAAACAAATTCTCCGTCGCGCATAACCACTACTCGATCAGCAATTTGGAATATTTCATCAAGTTTATGTGTAATAAATATGCAGGAAATGCCACGCGAACGCAGATCCCTCAAATAATTCATCAAAATCTCGGTTTCCTGATCAGTAAGCGCACTAGTAGGTTCGTCTAGTACCATGATTTTGGGATTTCGGCTTAGCGCTCGCATGATTGAAATCATCTGCAGCTGTCCGCTGTTCAGACTTCTACACTTCTCTTTTGGATCAATCGGCAAACCGATTTCCTCCATAATATTTCGAGTATCTGCATACAGCTTCTTATAATTTACAAATCCATTTTTGATGGGCAAATTCCCAACGAAAATGTTTTCTGCAATGCTGGCATCTAACATAATGTTCATTTCCTGATACACCATTTGGATTCCGCATTTTTCCATTACAGAGACTGATGCATTTTCAACTTTTTTTCCTTCTAACCAGATTTCGCCGTCATATGTTTTCCCTGTATAACTACCACTGAGGACTTTCATTAAGGTGGACTTACCAGCGCCATTTTCTCCACAGATAGCAAGGGTTTCTCCTTTATACAGTTTGAGCGATACATCTTTAAGTGCTGTTACGCCTGGAAAGCGTTTAGTAACATTACGCATTTCCAGTACAACATTATTTTCGTTTATATTTTTGTTCATGTTACTCTCCACCACTGGCTCTACGACGATACTTATCAATAAATATTGCAATAAGCAGTATGGTGCCAAAAATTAGATTCTGCCAGAATGTAGATACACGCATCACAATTAATGCATTTGTAATTGTTGCAAACAAAATACAACCAAGAGCAGAACCAAGAACGGTACCAGTTCCACCATATGTACTTGTACCTCCGATTATGGCGGAAGCCATGATTGTCAGTTCTGTGCCTGTACCGGCTCCGGGTTGTGCGGATGCAAACCGGGACGCAAGAAGAACACCAGCAAGCGCTGCACACACGGAAGTTGCAACAAATACGCTGATTCGCTTTGCTCGGACATTAATTCCGGCAAGATAGGCCGTTTCCTGATTTCCACCAATCGCCAGAATTTCACGACCGTATTTCGTTTTAGTAAGCAAAACATGCCCAAAAAAACCAATAATTAGTGCGTAAACAATAGGAATCGGGAAAGAACCAAACCATCGAGCTTGCCCTAAATACTTAAATTCATCGCTAAATCCAGAAATGGCGATATTGCTTGTTGTAATTGCAATGATACCGTTTACTATATATTGAGAACCAAGAGTAGTAATAAAAGCGGGCAGGTTATATTTTACAACGATTACACCATTAAGGAGACCGACGCATGCGCCCGCAATCATAGCTAATAGGATAGATACCGCTGTTGGTAAGCCAGCCTTTAATCCAAAAGCGCAAACTACACCTCCAAATGAGGTTGCTGCGCCAATCGAAAGATCCATACCGCCACTAGCCAATAGGAATGTGATCGGCACGGCTACAATGAACGAAAAGCTGGCAGTACGCATAATATCAAATAGGTTGTTTAACGTAAAAAAGGCCGGATTAACAAATCCAACGACAATTAAAAGCAACCCCAGCGGCAGTAATGTACCAAGCTCGTTCTTTTTCAACAGTGTTTTGAGTGCATTTTTTTCTGCACGCCTGTTCAACTGGAGCGACTCTTTCTGTGGCTGTACCATGAACATTTTTCCTTTCTATAAGCCAGATAAAAGAAGTTTTTATTTAGCGGAGTGACTGCCGAAGTAGCCACTCCGCCTATTTATTAATCTACGTTCAATTAGCCAAGGTCAATACCCATGGACTTGCAATATTCATCAATATCCTCGGCAAAGAGAATTTCGTTTTCGGTAGGTGTATGATAAGGAATCTGGCCATCACCATCACCAACGGTTTTACCTTCAAGCAAGGACTTGCCGATGTAAACAGCTCTATAACCACCATCATAGAATCCCTGGGTAATGGTGCAGGTGAGGTTGCCTTCCTTAATCGCACGCAAAGTTTCAACTGCATCGTCGATGCCCACGCTGATAAATTCATCCTGGAGACCCTGATCCTCAACAAACGCAGCGCAACCGATTGTTCCGTTACCATCTGCATTTACGCAGACATTGAATGCGGGATTTGCAAGCTTAATGGCAGAGAGCTTATCTGCGGCCTTCGCATTATCAGAGTTGCATTCTTCCTGGCCATAAATAACTGCATCGGGACGCTCAGCAAGAAGCGTATCACGCAAAGAAGCATACTGCACATTTTGAGCCTGATGTGTCAGCATAGTCTGTAAATAAACCAGATTAATGGGGCCATCACCCGCTGCTTTTACGACAGCTTCCGCCATTTTCTCGCCAAACTTTTTGGTGTCAGTTCCGATGCTACAATCGATGCCATCAGGAGAGCTCCACAGACTGATAACAGGAACACCAGCCTCAGTGCATCTCGCGATTACATCAGAGAACATGTTGTCATCATTAAAAGCACCAAGGATAATATCAGCACCATTGGTCAATGCGGTTTCTGTCAAGGTTACCATTTCGGCCAAGTCGTTGGCTTCCTGCGGTGCGAGGAAGTGTCCTTCCCAACCTAACTCGGCAAGTGCATCGTTAAATCCTTTTTCGCAGGCGCCCCAAGCAGCGCCACCTGCCATAACAGAAATGAGATATACTTGCTTGACGTCATCAGCCGGCTTATTGGCTTCATTTGAACCAGAAGAATTAGAAGAATTCGTCTGATTTGTGTCGTTGTTTGTCTGATCCTGGGCACCACATGCGACCATTGATAAAATCATGACAAACGACAGGATAAATGCTAATACCTTTTTCATTGTGAGATCCTCCTTGAATTTTGAATTTTGTTCATATTTTATCCGGTATAATCTTTGATCAATACCTGGTTGAACCGTATTAACGTCATTCTTTATTTACATCTTTCTAGTTTCATTACTGCATGGGGATAATACGAAGCCAACGGCATTAGGTACAAATTGCCTTCACTATCTATGCAGATTCCATGCATCATAAGAGGAGAAGTGTAGAAACCAAGTTGCGCTTCGATTTCAAAGTTTGAATTCATGATAGTAAGTCCACCACCACGTTCACCAATATAGATGTGATCTTGATCTCCACAAATTTCAGAGGGTTGATACAAATTTTCGTACACATAAGCGAGAAGTTTTCCGTCTTCATCGAAAACGTGGACACAATTTCCTTCACGGTCAGCAACCCAAACCTGATTTTTTCCATCAACATGGATACCATGAGGAACCGTGAATTTTCCTGGCCCTTTTCCAGGACCGCCCCAAGTTTTTTCTAAAATGCCATCAGCACTAAATCGATGAACAGCTGCATTAGCATACCCGTCACTAAAAAAAAGCTTCCCGTCTTTGCTTTCAGCGACACCTGTTGGCATATTGAATGGCGGTGCAGCACGTTTTATTGTAGACAGTCCTTCGATAAAAGCCCATTGGCTATCAAACAAAACATCATTTGGAATCATTTCTCCTGAAGCTTGTTTTTTTCGCCAAACATTTGGTTCAAATCCGCTATCAGATGGAATACCCGAACCGATTGTTCTTACTTTTTCCCCAGCAAGTGTAAATTCTAAAACTTGGTGCAGTTGTGAATCCACACATAGCAGGTTATTTTTTGAGGTGAACCTAATGCTATGAATGTTACGAAAATCACCTTTCCCAAAACTTCTACAATAGTGGCCTTGACTATCTAACACCAAAATTGGATGGTCTGGATTACGGCATGCAAGATACAAATTCCCCTCTTCGTCACAGCATCCCGAAGGGATGGGAGAATATCGAAGGTTATCTGGAAGTTCTGCATAATCAGGAATTAAGCGATATGCAAACTCATTAGAGCGTATGATTGTCTCAGACAATCTTTCTCTCCCACAAAGACCCAAAATTTCTACCATTTGATTACCAATCCCATTCTGTACGTTTGAGTACATATCCCCAACCGCGATCCTCACTGCCTGGGGCTCCCTTTTCTTCTGGCATACCTGCAAGTATTAAACCACCATCAATTTTTAAAACACTGCCGGTTATATAAGAAGCTTTGTCCGATGCAAGAAATACAACCGCGTTTGCAATATCTTCCGGACTACCCATGCGTTCCAGCGGGATTTTGTGTGGAAGCTTCTCTTTCTCGGCAATTTCTTCTTCTGTAAATCCTTCTTGACGCCAGTCTTCAATAGTTCTAACACGAGTTGCTCCCGGTTCGATAGCGTTAACACGAATCTTATATGGAGCCATATCAAGTGCAAAACAACTTGTCATTTGGTTAATTGCAGCTTTAATGCCACAATACAATCCTGCACCAGGAAACGCCCTTTCCGCTCGTACAGAACTTATGTTGATAATGTTGCCCTCAACATTATTCTTGACCATGTATCTCGCAACTTCTCGGGAAATAAGGACAACGCTGCGCAGATTAACAGCAAACATCAGATCCATTGTGGAGTCGTCAATATCAATTAGTTCTCCCCCTTGGACTGCGTATGCTGCATTGTTAACTAACAAATCGACTCCATTAAGCGCATCAATTGCCTGCCTTACAAACAACTCAATCGCGCCCTTTTCTTGAAAGTGAGATTTAAACGCATAGCAGTTTACGCCATACTTTGTTTTAATCTGTTCTACAACGGCTTGGGCTTTTTCATCGTGGCTTGAATAGTTAAAGGCAATATCATACCCTTCTTGTGCCAGGGTCAGTGCAATACCGCGACCAATGCCTCTACTCGCGCCAGTAATAATCGCTTTTTTTCGTATGTTCATAAACAATCCTTCTTTCTAGTTATTGAAGCCGATTCCAGTTTCATCCCCCTTCCCTCAAAGGGAATCGGTTTTATCAAAATTTCACTGCACACCTTTTTGAATTATCTTTTAAGGGAAATCTTAAAAACAAGGATTAAATTTAACCCAAAATATGCTGAGTACTTAGCGCTGGACGCGCCCTGTTCCATCACCGCCAGCGAGTTTCTCCACATCGGAGACACTGACACGGTTGAAATCGCCGACGATAGAATGTTTTAGGCAGGAAGCTGCCACGGAAAACTCCAGGGCCTGTTGTTTGTCCTCATATGTGTTCAGGCCATAGATCAAACCGGCAGCAAAGCTGTCACCTCCGCCCACGCGGTCGATGATATCCCGAATCTCATACTTCTTGGAGACATAGAATTTCTCGCCATCGTTGAGGCAGCCGGCCCAGCCGTTCCAGTCGGCGCTATGGCTTTCGCGCAAGGTAATGGCGATCATCTTCATGTGGGGATAAGCCGACAGCACCTTGTCGCCCAGCGCCTTATACTTCTCGCGGTCCAGCTCACCAGACTCCACATCCACATCCGCCGTGATCTCCAGAGCCTTCTGGACATCTTCCTCGTTGGCAATAGCGACATCAACATACTTGGCCAGTTCGCGCATCACCTCTGCAGCCTTCTTCCCATACTTCCACAGGTTTTTGCGGTAGTTCAGGTCGCAGGAGACGGTGATCCCTTTCTCCTTCGCTACCTTCACGGATTCCAGGCTCAGTTCCATCGCGCTCTCGCTGATGGCGGGAGTGATACCGGTAATGTGGAACCAATCGACGCCCTCGAACACCTTATCCCAGTTGAGGTCACCGGGTTTGGCTAGGGCAATGGCAGAATAGGCGCGGTCATAGACCACCTTGCTGGGCAGCTGATTGGCGCCGTTCTCCAGGAAGTAGATGCCCATCCGACCGGGGCCGCGCTGCACCTTACTCACATCCACACCAAAG
>CDZG01014803.1_pt1 | contig 12293 bp, 6 predicted proteins | sample 557741 | NCBI WGS metagenome assembly CDZG01 (sample SAMEA3182086, study PRJEB8094) | gut metagenome | biome: human; feature: gut; material: Stool; isolation source: human stools | place: Canada | collected 2013-01-21
AAATTTTGGCGAACCAATTTCTTTATTTATTTTTGACCAAATATGAATCTATGAAAAATATATTAAAACACGCTGTACCAGCGATTTGGATACTATTCGGCACGCTTTGGGGCCAGCATGCCGCTGCGGCAATCGACGCCAAAATCAGTTTCGAAACGGAAATTCCCAAGGCTTTCGTATGCGGCGAAAACAGCACGGCCGAATTGAGCGGCCTCCACTACAAGGACGGGAGCCGTTCGCTGCGCTGGTCGTGGAGCGCGCCGTCGACGCTCCGCTTCAACGACTTCGGACAGCTGATGCGCTCGCTGCGGGTCAAGGGCGCGGGCGTCATGCTCTGGATCTACAACCCCAGGGCCGTCGACGCCGACATGCGATTCTCGTTCGAGACGCCCACCGGCGAAGTCCCCTACCGGTTCGATTTCCACATGGATTTCACGGGCTGGCGCGCCTGCTGGATCAAGTACAACGACATGCCGGGCGACCACGCCTCGCAGCAGGTATCCCGGCTGACGATCTCGACGCCCGCCGGGGTCGAAAGCGGCGAGCTGTTCCTCGACCGCCTGACCTTCTCCGAGGTCAAGCTCCACGACCAGATCACCCCCGACAAGCAGATTCCCGGCAACAACTGCAATCTCTCTCGCGAATTGTGGCACTGGGCGCGCCTCTGGGAGTGGGAGCAGTACGAATACGAAGAGCCGCTGCGCGACGTCACGCCCGCAGAAAAGGCCCAGCTCGACGCCGTGAAATCGCGCATCGAAAGCATCATCGCGGCCAACATGTCGAGCGCCAACTACATCAACGGCACGATCATCCCGCGCGCCCGGGCGACCTTCGAAAAGGCCGCGATCCGCCGCACCGACGACGGCGGGATCATCGGCGCCCCGCTGCTCTCGAACGACGAGTGCAACCGCCCGAAAGGCGAACTGCGCCTGGACGACATCGAGAACATGCTCAACGCCTTCGCGCTGAACAGCCATATCAACAACGATCCGAAATACGACGACGATTTCTTTCTGGTGATGGACCACGCCATCGACCAGGGCTTCGCCTTCGGCCACGGCAACGGAACCAACCACCACTACGGCTACAACATACGCAAGATCTACGACGCCATGTGGCTCATGCGCGACAAGATCGCCGCACGCGGCAAGACCGACGAATACGTCAAGGTGCTGGCCTACTGGAGCGGCCTGGCGGAGACCCGCAAACCCTACGTCTACGGCCGCGACGAGCTGCTCGACTCGTGGCACACGCTGCTCATCCCCAAGATCGTCAGCGCGCTGATGCTGCCCGACGAGGCCGAACAGTACCGCGCCATGAAGAGCCTCGGCGTATGGCTCTCGGGGAGCCTCGGCTTCACGCCGGGCACCATCGGCGGCATCAAGCCCGACGGCACGACCTTCCACCACGGCGGCTTCTACCCCGCCTACTCGACCGGCGCGTTCGCCATGATCGGCTACTTCTGCAAAGCAACCCGGGGAACGGATTTCACCCTCTCGGAGCAGGCGCGCCGCAACTTCAAGCTGGCGCTGATGACCATGGCCAGCTACACCGATCTGCGCGACTGGGGCCTCGGCCTGGCCGGCCGCCATCCCTTCGGCAAGAACGGCCGCATCCCCGACGCCGACGTCAACGCATTCGGTTATCTGGCCGCGCTGGGCGACCTGACGGGCAGCGGCAAGGGCGCGGACCCCGAACTGGCGGGCGCCTACCTGCGCCTGAAAGGCACGGACAAGGAGTTGAACAGCCTCTTCAGGAAAGAGGGGATTTCGGCGGGTCCCACGCCCTCGGGATTCTTCGTCTATAACTACGGGGCCGCGGGCATCCACCGCCGCGGCGACTGGATGGTGACGCTCAAAGCATTCAACACCGATGTCTGGGGATCGGAGATTTATACCAAGGACAACCGCTACGGACGCTACCAGAGCTACGGTTCGGCGCCGATCATCGGTTCGGGCAATCCCGTCTCGGCCGCGGCGAGCGGATTCGTGCAGGAGGGCTGGGACTGGAACCGCGTGCCGGGCGCCACGACCATCCATCTGCCCTACCCCGAACTGGAAAGCCCGCTGCCGGGGACGCTCATGGAGCGCAACCCCGAGCGCTTCTCGGGCGCCTCGTCGCTCGAAGGCCGCAACGGCATACTGGCCCTGCATTTCGTCGAAAAGGACCGCAAGAACTTCACCCCCGGGGCCACGGCATACAAATCCGTCTTCTGCTTCGACAACCGGATGGTCTTCCTCGGCAGCGGCATCGACAACGACAACCAGGCATACCCCACCGAAACGACGCTTTTCCAGCTGCGGATGGACAGCCCGGCCGAACAGATAGAAGTCGACGGCGAGCTTTACGACGCTTTCCCGCTCAACCTTTCCAAGGGAGGCGAGCGGCTGGCGCTCTCCGACACGAAGGGCAATTTCTACGTGGTGAAGAACGCCGCAGCGGTGAACATCACCAAAAAGGAGCAGACCTCGCCCAACGACAAGACCCGCGCACCCCAGACGGGCAACTTCGCCACGGCCTGGATCGACCACGGCCGCGCCCCCAAGCAGGCCGCCTACGAATATGCGGTCTACATCCAGCCCACGAACAAGGAGATCACGCGCCTGATCAAGAAAGACGGCTACGAAGTGCTGCGCCGGGACAACACGGCCCACGTCGTGAAGGACCTCGCCACGGGCATCACGGGCTACGTCTGCTTCGGGGAATACACGGGCCAGGGGCTTGTGCGCAAAGCGACCGGAGAGTCGATCGTCATGGAGCGCACCGACACGGACGGACAGGTCGTGATGAGCGTCTGCACGCCCGACCTCGGCCTCACGGAGAAGACCTACACCACGCGTCAGGAGAGCCGTCCCATCGAAAAAGAGGTGCTTTTGGACGGCGCATGGGAGCTTGCCGCACAATATCCCGGCGTGGAGGCCGTTTCCCACGACACCGGAACGCTGCTGAAGATAACCTGCCGCCACGGACAGCCCGTGGAGTTCCGGCTCAAGAAGAAATAACCATTTTCACCCACAACCTGATTTATTTATGAAAAAAGCACTTAAACGCATGGCCGCGGCAGCGCTGGTGACCCTATCGGTACTCCGGGGGGGGGACGCCTTTGCGCAGAACGCCGTGGACGGACGCGTGGTTGACGCCAACGGTGCACCGCTGGTGGGCGTAACCGTCCTGATCAAGGGGACGCAGTCGGGAACGGCCACGGGCGCCAACGGCAGCTACTCGATCAAGGCCCGGGAGGACCAGACGCTGGTCTTCTCCTATCTGGGCTACACGACCGTCGAGGAGTATGTCGGCAAACGCACGGCGATCAACGTCAAGATGACCGAAGAGGCGTCGCAGATCGGCGCCGTCGAGATCGTCAACATCGGCTACGGAACCACCACGCGGCGCGACCTCACCGGCTCGGTGGCCAAGGCCGACCTGGGAACGATGATGAAGGCCAACGTCACCAACTTCGACCAGGCGCTGGGCGGACGCATCGCCGGCGTGGTCGTCACCACGGGCGACGGCTCGCTGGGCGCCGAAGCCAATATCACCATCCGCGGAAACAACTCGCTCACGCAGAGCAACGCCCCGCTCTACATCATCGACGGATTCCCGTCCGAAGGGTCGTTCGCCGCGTCGATCAACCCCGCCGACATCGAGTCGATCGACGTGCTGAAAGACGCTTCGGCGACCGCCATCTACGGAGCGCGCGGAGCCAACGGCGTCATCGTGATCAACACCAAACGCGGCAACGAGGGCAAGCCCACGGTGAACTTCAGCGCCTCGTTCTCCCTGAACAAGATCGCCAACAAGGCCGACCTGATGGACTCCTACGAATTCGTCCGGCTTCAGAGCGAACTGATCAGCGAGGAGACGATGAACAAGAGCTATTTCAGCGAGGGACTGACGCTCGACGACTACCGCCACATCCCGGGCATCGACTGGCAGGACCAGCTCTACCGCACGGCTTTCCAGCAGAACTACAACGTCTCGCTCTCGGGCGGCAACAAGGAGGGGCTGCGCTACAACGTGGGCTTCTCGGCGCTCGACCAGGACGGCATCATCATCCGTTCGAACTTCCAGCGCTACCAGGGCAAGGCCAACTTCACGCTGCCCATCTCGAAAAAACTCACGCTGAACGCCAACGCCAACTATTCGCGCACGGCGACCAACGGCGTGACCCCCACCACGGCGCAGACCACCTCGTCGTCGTCGGGCTGGCTGATGTACTCGGTCTGGGGCTACCGCCCCGTAACGCCTCCCGGGCAGGACATCCTCGACTCGATGCTCGACGAAGCCGTAGACGGATCGAACGACTACCGCTTCAACCCGGTGAAGACCGCCAAGAACGAATACCGCAAGACGCTGGTGGACTACCTCAACGCCAACCTGGCGCTGACGTGGAAGATCACCCCCGACCTGACGTTCAAGACCACGGGCGGCTACGTCCTGAACAAACGCCGCCGCGAGGAGTTCAACGGCAGCGAGACCTACACGGGCTACGCCGGCTCGCCCAGCGGCAAGGGCGTCAACGGCGCCATCTACTGGACCGACCAGACGAGCTGGTCGAACGAAAACACGCTCAACTACAAGAAGCGCCTGGGGCGCAGCCACAACCTCGACCTGATGGCGGGACTCTCGCTCCAGGGGCAGAAGAACACCTACGACGGCGTTGCGTCGACGCAGATCACCTCCGAGGAGCTGGGCATCGCGGGCATCCACACAGGCAACTACCAGAAGGTCCAGAGCAACTACTACGACTGGCGGATGATGTCGGCCTTCCTGCGCGCCAACTACAATTTCCGCTACAAATACTACCTGACCTTCTCATTCCGCGCCGACGGCTCGTCGAAATTCCCCTCCGACAACCGCTGGGGCTACTTCCCCTCGGCCGGCCTTTCGTGGAACTTCAACCGCGAGAATCTGCTGAAGAAGAGCGAGTGGATGAGCAACGGCAAGTTGCGCCTCTCGTGGGGCCTGACGGGCAACAACCGCACGCAGACCCCTTACGACTTCTATTCGCAGATCACCGTCAACCCGGGTTCGGGCAACTCGCTCGACTATGTGTTCGGCGGCGAGCGCGTGCCGGGCTACTACGTCTCGAACATGGCCAACGAGCGGCTCAAGTGGGAGACCACCGAGCAGTGGAACGCGGGTCTCGACCTCGGGTTCTTCGAGGACCGCATCAAGGTGACGGCCGACTGGTACGACAAGGTGACGCGCGACCTGCTGCTCTACGCCCTGCTGCCCGCCTCGTCGGGCTTCGAGCAGGGGATGCTCAACATCGGCAAGATCCGCAACCGCGGCTTCGAGCTGACGCTCGAAACGGTGAACGTCAAGACCCGTCAGTTCCAGTGGTCCACGTCGTTCAACATCGCCTTCAACCGCAACCGGATTCTCGGGCTGGTCGACGGACAGAACACGCTCCAGAGTTCCGTATCGTGGGAGACGCGCTTCAACTCGCAGTTCCCCTACATCTCGCAGGTGGGCAAGCCCACGGGCATGATGTACGGCTTCATCTACGACGGGACCTACAAGGCCGAGGATTTCGACGACAAGGGCAACCTCGTCAGCGGCGTTCCCTCGTTCAAGGGCAACGCGATGCAGCCGGGCGACATGAAATACCGCGACATGAACGGCGACGGCGTCATCGACGACTACGACCGCACGATCATCGGCTGCGGACAGCCCCTCAACACGGGCGGCTTCGGCAACAACTTCAACTGGAAGAATTTCGACCTGAACATCTTCTTCGCGTGGAGCTACGGCAACGACGTGCTGAACGCCAACCGGCTGGTCTTCGAATCGGGATGGAGGAGCCAGACCAACCAGCTGGCCTCCTACGCCGACCGCTGGTCGCCGGAGAACCCCGCGTCGAACATTCCGCGCGTGAACGCCGTCGGCCGCGAGGAGTACTCGTCGCGCGTGATCGAGGACGGTTCGTTCCTGCGGCTGAAGAACGTCTCGCTGGGCTACACGCTGCCGAGCCGTTCGCTGCGCAAGGCGGGCATCAGCCAGATGCGCGTCTACGTCTCGGCCGACAACATCTGGACCCTGACGGGTTACAGCGGTCCCGACCCCGAGGTATCGACCCGCAACTCGGTGCTGACGCCCGGATTCGACTGGTCGGCATATCCCCGCGCATTCGGCTTCACGGCCGGCGTAAACCTCACATTCTAACGGTTTAAACGCAACATTACGCCATGAAAATCAAAAGCATATTGAAACTGGGAACGCTGGCGCTGCTCACCGCTGCCCTTCCGGCGTGCAGCTTCCTCGACACCGATCCGCAGATCATCCCCGACGACGGCTACTACAACAGCGAACAAAAGCTGATCTACGGTCTGGCGGGCGTCTACGGCGTGCTGAACAGCGAAGCGATCTACGGCAACTACTACTCGCTGCAAATCGCCAACGCCGACGACCTCTGCTACTTCAACAACTACAACAACAGCGAATCGCGTCCCGACCGCTACAACCACAGCGCCGGCACGGCGGCGATCTACGACACCTGGTCGAAGCTCTACGAAGGCATCAAGAACGCCAACCGCTACATCGAGGCCGTCGAAAAGACGGAGATCGACCCCGGGAAACTTTCGGTGGACATCGGGCTTTACATCGCCGAAGCGCGGTTCCTGCGCGCCTACTACCACTTCCTGCTGGCGCAGGCGTGGGGCGATGTGCCCCTGCGCGTCAAGGCGACCACCTCGCCCAACCCCAACGACGTGCAGATGGCCGCAACGCCGCAGGAGCAGGTGCTCAAATGGTGCGCCGACGAGATCGAAGCCACGATTCCCGACCTCTACGAGCCCATCGACAACACCCCCTCGCGCGTCAGCCAGACCGTCGCCCAGGGCATTCTGGCCCGCGTCTATCTCTTCATGGCCGGCGAGAGCGTCAAGCAGATCGACGGACTGGATAAAAAGGAGATGTACCGCCGCGCCGCCTACTGGGCCAACGAGGTGATCGCCTCGCACAAGCACGACCTAAACGAGAGCTACGAAGAGATCTTCATCAACATGATCCGCGACCAGTACGACACGCAGTTCCACGAATCAATGTGGGAGGCCGAATTCCTCGGCGACCGCACCAGTGCGACCGACTGGACGAACGGCCGCATCGGCGACCTGATCGGCCTGCGTTCGCAGTCGAGAACGACCAACTACTCGGAGTGGGCCTGCAACTACTCCTACGGCTACTACAACGGCTCCTACACCCTCTGGCAGCTCTACTGGGAGAACGACCGCACGGCAGACGAAACGGCCAGCGCCACGGTCATCGACAAGCGGCTGACGTGGAACCTGCCGGGCTACAACTACCGCGGAATGAACAACCAGAAAATCTCGTACAAGAACAAGGCGGGCGAGACCGTGACGCGCTACTTGCAACAGACGCAGAGCATGTTCAAGACGCCGTGGGTCTACAACAACAATTTCGCCATGCCCGACATCGAGGGGCTGGACCAGACGATCGAGAACGCGTTCGACCCCGCCGATCTGGTTTACGACCCGACGGTGATGTGCGCCGTCCGCAACGCCGGCAAATGGCGCCGCGAGACGGTCTACGAGAAACAGATGTCGGCCAAGAGCCTCTACACGACGATCAACTTCCCGATCCTTCGCTACGCCGACGTGCTGCTGATGTACGCCGAGGCGATCAACGAATACGCCGAGGCGCCGGACGACCAGGCCAAGGAGGCCATCCGGGAAATCCGCAAACGCGCGGGCGTCAAGACCAACGAGAGCCTGCTGGGCGACTACCGTTCGTTCCGCGACCTGGTGCGCAACGAGCGCGGACGCGAATTGGCTTTCGAGGGGCTTCGCAAGTGGGACCTGATCCGCTGGGGCACGTTCGTCGAGAAGATGCACAACGCCGGGACCAACCAGCCGACGGAGAACAAGTACCGCAACGTCAGCTATACGAACTATGCGTCGGCGAACTACGCCAACGTGACGGCACGCCACATCTACCTCCCGATTCCGACCAAGGAGCTGGCGGTGAACCACGCGCTCCGACAGAACCCCTTATGGTAAAACGCTTAATTGCAGAGCATACGATGAATACGAAACGAATCACATACCTCGCGGCGACGCTGGCCCTCGCAACCGCGGCAGTCTCGTGCGAACACGAAGAGATCTACGAGCCGCTGGAGTTCTCGGTGCGGCTGGCGCCGACGAACACCTACCGCACGGGCGACCCGGTGGTCTTCAACTTCAGCGGCAACGCCGACTTCATCACCGTCTGGACGGGCGACACGGGACACGAGTACAAGCACCGCAACCGCACGAAGGTCGACATCGCCGACATCGAGTCGTGCGAACTGGAGATCGAGATCAGCCAGCAGTACGGCACGCTGAACAACCTCGACCTGTTTGCGGGCAACAAATTCGCGGGGCTGAACGGCAGCGACGCCGCCACCGACCGCCCCGTGGTCGAAGCCATCGCGGCGAACGACTGCGCCGACTGGACCAAACTGGAGTTCACGCCGAACAACGCGAACAAGTTCAAAACCTACACCTACGACATCACCCGGTTCGCCGACCGTTTTTCGTGGGGCATGCACCTTTTCTATCCGGACCCCAAGACTACGATGCGCACCTATCGGATCAATCCGAAGATCACGGTCAAGTTCAAGGGCCACGACACGCAGGTCTACAACTACCCGGACATGGAGTTCGTCCCCTTCTCGCTGGCTTCGCAGCACGCCGACGACCCCTATATTCATAATGTATCGGGCAACGGCAACCTGAAATTCCAGGGCCGGCCGGGAGCGAACAACACCGCCAATATCGTCTTCCAGGGCTTCAGCGCCGGGGCTTTCCCCGAGATCGACCAGTGGGCCTTCATGCAGCCCGTCGCGCTCAACACGATCTCGCCCGACACGGGCCTGAACATCAAGGGCGTGACCGACGACCTGCCGAGCTACTCGTACACCTACACCGAGCCGGGGACCTACACGGTGACCTTCATCGTCGCCGGCGGCAACTACCAGGGACAGTCGGCGCCCGCTCCCTACGAGGTGACGTTCACGGTGATCGACCCGATCGAATAACCCGTCCGAAAGTTTTCGCAAGCCCGCCCTTCAGCAAGAAAGGCGGGCTTTTTCACAATATCCGGTTGCATTTCTGCGTTTTTTCCAGTAACTTTGGAGGTGAAACTTAACCTTTAACAACCAAAACCGAAACAACCTCATCGTATGAAGGCTGAATTACAGGAAATAGCGTCGCAGTTCGCGCTGGAAGGCGCTATCACGGCAATCGACTCGCTGGGCGAGGGATTCATCAACGACACGTTCATCGTCCGCACGGCGGGCGATGCGCCGGATTACATCCTCCAGCGCAAAAACAAGAGCATCTTTCCCGACGTTCCGGCCATGATGGAGAACATCCGCAAAGTGACGGACCATATCCGCCGCCGCGTCGCAGCCGCCGGGGGCGCCCCCAGACGCGAGGCGATGACCGTGGTTGCGACCCGCGACGGAAAGCTCTATCACGTGGACGCACAGGGCGAATATTGGGCCGTTTCGGTTTTCATCAGCGACACGATCGCCTACAACAAGGCCGACTCCCCGGAACTGGCCCGCAAGGGCGGCGAGGGCATCGGCAAGTTCCAGGCCCAGCTGGCGGACTTCACCGAGCCGCTGGCCGAGACGATCAAGGGCTTCCACAACATCCGCCACCGCTTCGTGCAGTGGGACGAGGCGCTGCGCCGCGACGCCGCAGGCCGCGTGAAAGACCTTGCGGAGGAGATCGGCTGGATCGAATCGCGCCGCGACGAGATGCTCTCGTTCTGGTCGAAGGTCGAGGACGGCACGATCCCCACGCGCGTGACCCACAACGACACGAAAATCAACAACATCCTCTTCGACAAGCAGGGCGAGGTGCTGTGCGCCATCGACCTCGACACGGTGATGAACTCCACGTCGCTCAACGATTTCGGCGACGCCATCCGCTCCTACGCCAACACGGGCGACGAGGACGACCGCGACCTTTCGCGCGTGGGCATGTCCCTCGAAATGTTCCGCGCCTATACCGAAGGCTATCTGTCGCAGCGGGCCGGACAGCTCAACCAGGCCGAAATCGACCACCTGGCATTCTCGGCCCGTTACATCACCTTCGAGCAGGTGCTGCGTTTTTTGATGGACTACATCGAAGGCGACACCTATTACAAAACGAAATACCCCAAGCACAACCTCGTGCGCACCCGCGCCCAGTACAAACTGCTGCAAAGCATGGAAGAGCAGTACGGCACGATGTGCGAAATCGTACGGGAAACCGTCGCCAAATACAAATAAGGAATGGAAATTCGCAAGATAGCAGGCATCGCGCCCGACGACCGGGCCGCCGTGGACGAGGCATTCGCCGGAATCGAGCCGCTGCCGGTGGCGTGCTGCAACTGGCCCGCGGAATTTCCCTACGCCCCGGAAGTCAGCTTCCGGATGTTCCATACGGGCGACTGGCTGATGCTGCGCTTCGACGTTGCCGAACGTTACACGGCGGCGCTCGTCACGGAGGACAACGGCGAGGTGTGGACCGACTCGTGCGCGGAGTTCTTCATCGCACCCGACACAGGGATGTACTACAATTTCGAAACCACCTGCATCGGACGGATGCTGCTCGGGGCGCGCAAATCCCGGACCGAGGCCGAGCACGCCTCGCCCGAGGTGCTGGCGGGCGTGAAACGCTACACGACGCTTCCCTGCGGCGAGCCTTTCGCCGAGCGCGAGGGCGACAACCGCTGGTCGCTCACGCTGGCCATCCCCCCGCAGGCGCTTTTCCGCCATGCACTGACCGACTGGAGCGGTCTCAAGGCCCGCATGAACCTCTACAAATGCGGCGACAACCTCTCGCACCCCCATTTCCTCTCGTGGCGGCCGATCCGGACGGAGAAACCCGATTTCCACCGTCCCGAGTTTTTCGAGGAGGCGACGTTCGAGAAGTGAAAAAGTGAAAAGTGAAAAGTGAAAAAGTGAAAAGCTGAAAGCCAAGAGACAATCCGGTCGCGATGCGACAACTGCGGGCAACAGGCGAGCGCAATCGCTTGCGAATTGCCGAGCCGCCACAGCAGTCAAGGCGCGTGTTTTTGCGCCTTAAGTCCCCTCCCGAGGGAGGGATTTGGGGTGGGGTCAGACTTGTAAACGACGCCAACGGCGGCGACAACACGATCGGCAGCAAACCGACAGAGAGAAAGATTAACAAATTACATAAACGTATGAACAACAAGTATTCACTTCCCAAAGACGGCGGCCTGATTTCCGAATCGGCTCCGCGCGACATCATCCATCGTTACGAGAAGATCCACACCAAGGTCTACGAAAACGAGTACGAAGGCGTGCAGTACGTCGCCGACAACATCGTCAAGGCGATCCGCATGTACAACGAAATCCACTGCTCGAACGAGGTCTACGAGGAGTCGCAGCCCTTCGTGCTGGGCCTCACGACGGGCCGCACGCCGCTGGGTCTCTACCGGGAACTGGTGAAACGCCACCACGAAGGGCAGATCAGCTTCCGGAACGTCTCCGTTTACAGCCTCGACGAGTTCTACCCGATCCGGTCGACCGAACAGCAGAGCCGCAACTACCGCATCCACGAGGAGTTCCTCAACCACATCGACATCCTGCCCGAGAACGTACACATCCCCGACGGTACGGTTCCCGAGGACCGCGTTTCGGAATACTGCGCTTCGTACGACCACTCGGTGCGCCGCATCGACCTGATGATCATCGGCGTCGGCGAGGACGGGCAGATCGGCTTCAACGAGCCGGGGTCCTACTCCCGTTCGCGCACGCGGCTGGTGCAGCTGACCTACAACACCCGCAAAATCCAGTCGGGCGCTTTCTTCGGGCTGGAGAACACGCCCAAGATGGCGGTCACGATGGGCATCGACACGATCATGCGCGCCAACCGCATCATCCTGATGGCCTGGGGCGAGGAGAAGGCCCACATCGTGCAGCGGGTCGTCGAGGGCGAGATCACGGATCAGGTTCCCGCCTCGTACCTCCAGGCGCACCAGAATATCGAGGTGGTGATCGACGAGAATGCCGCGCAGCTGCTCACCCGCGAGCAGACGCCGTGGATGGTGGGTCCCTGCGAATGGACGCCGAAATTCGTCCGCAAGGCCGTGGTATGGCTTTGCGGCGTGGTTAAGAAGCCCATCCTGAAACTCACCTATAAGGATTACATCGAAAACTCGCTGGGCGAACTGCTCGAACAGGGCCGCGCCTACGACCAGATCAACATCGACGTCTTCAACGACCTCCAGCACACCATCACGGGCTGGCCGGGCGGCAAGCCCAACGCCGACGA
>CDZG01065931.1_pt1 | contig 12258 bp, 9 predicted proteins | sample 557741 | NCBI WGS metagenome assembly CDZG01 (sample SAMEA3182086, study PRJEB8094) | gut metagenome | biome: human; feature: gut; material: Stool; isolation source: human stools | place: Canada | collected 2013-01-21
TAAGTTGGAGTGTTTACACAGCGTCTGACCGGATGCCGCCTGTCCATGCTAAACTGCGAACCGCCTACATAGAAATGGATTGCGGGCCCGGATAGAAGTCAGGACAACTGGTGCTATGAGTTGGTCCGCAGCTTGCTTCCCGCAAAGAGGAACTGTCCAAGGTTCCCGCAAAGCCGTGTTTTCTCTTCCGCAGTGCGGAATGGAAATAAATAATGGATGAGAAGGAGAAACGATTTATGAAGAAATCCACTAAGCGCCTGTTCGCCGCTGTGCTGGCAGCTGCCAGCCTGCTTGCTCTCACCGCCTGCGGCGGCAAGACCGAGGAACCCAAAACCGATGACAGCGCACAGACCGAGCAGCCCGCCGAATCCTCCGGCAGCAAGGAACTCTCCGTTTACACCGCCTTCCCCGAAAGCGAAGTCATCTACTATTTCAACAAGTTTGAAGAAGAGACCGGCATCAAAGTCAACTATGTCCGCCTCTCCGCCGGCGAAATGCTGACCCGTGTGGAGGCCGAGAAGGACAATCCCCAAGCAACGCTGATGTTCGGCGGCTCCACCGATAACTATATCGCCGCTGTGGACAAGGGCCTGCTGGAAGCCTACCAGTCCCCCAATCTGTCCAAGACTCCCGATACTTATCTGGATCCCACCGGCACCTGGAACCCCATCTATGTGGGCTGCATCGCCTTCGCCTGCAACGCCGACTGGTTTGCCGAAAAGGGTCTGGAATATCCCACCAGCTGGGAAGACCTGCTGAAGCCCGAGTTCAAGGGTGAGATCATCATGGCCCACCCCGCCACCTCCGGCACCGCCTACACCGTTCTGGCCACGCTGGTTCAGCTCAAGGGCGACGATCAGGTCTGGGACTATCTGGAAAAGCTGAACACCAACATGAGTCAGTACACCAAGTCCGGCTCCGCCGCTCCCAATGCCGTGGCCATCGGGGAGGCCGCCATCGCCCTCACCTTCTCTCACGACGCCCTGCAGCTGACTCCCGAGGGCTATCACATTGAGCTGAGCTTCCCCACCGACGGCACCGGTTATGAGGTCGGCGCCATGGCCCTCATCAAGGGCGGCAAGGCCGACGAGCAGGAGAACGCCAAGAAGTTCATCGACTGGATGACCTCCGAGGCCGGTCAGGGCTGCTACGCCGAAAACGACTCCTTCCGCGTTCCCACCAACACCGCCGCTCCTGTGGCCGACGGTCTGGTGACGCTGGATGAGGTTCCCGTGATTGATTATGACGCCGTTTGGGCTGCCAGCGTCAAGAGCGAGTACTGCGAGCAGTTCGAGAATAAGATCGCCACCAAGCCCGAGGGCTGATCCCAATAGATTTCTGATTGATTTCCCGCAAACGGGCCTCCTCCCCCAAGGGGAGGGGGCCCGCATACCAAGACAGAGAAGGCGGAACTCCCTTGCGCAGCTTTCCCGCCGCTTTTGACACTCTCACTCAGGAGGAACGCTCATGGCAAATGCCACTACCCGCGCAAAGCGCCTCAATGAAACGAAGATGATCCTGCGCCAGCCCCTGCTGCTGATTGCCATCATCCTCTCGTTCGCGCTGTTGCTGCTGTTCGTCATCTATCCTCTGGCCAAAACGCTGATCTACAGCCTTACCGACGAGACCGGCGCGTTCTCTCTGGCCAATCTCATCACCATCCTGCAAACGCCCCGGTACGGCAAGGTCTTCGGCCGCACCATGGCGCTGGGCCTGATTGTGGCCGTCATCGCCACCTTCATCGGCTATGTCTTTGCCTATACCGTCACCCGGGTCAACGTACCGGCCAAGGGCTTTTTCAAGACCATGGCCACGCTGCCCATCCTCTCCCCGCCCTTCGTGCTGTCCCTGTCCATTATCTTCCTCTTCGGCAAGCAGGGTCTGATTTCCAAGAACCTGCTTGGCATCACCGGCAGCAGCGTATACGGCCTCAAGAGCCTGATTGTGGTTCAGGTGATGAGCTTCTTCCCCATCGCCTACCTGACCCTCTCCGGCATTCTGGCCTCCATCGACGCCTCTGTAGAGGATGCCGCCTGCAACATGGGCGCCGGACGCTGGAAAACCTTCTGGACGGTTACCTTCCCCCTGTCCCTCCCCGGCATCATCTCCGGCGCGCTGCTGGTGTTCATCCAGTCTCTGGAGGACTTCTCCAACCCGGCTACCATCGGCGGCGACTACACCACCCTCTCCATTGAGGTCTACAACATTATCACCGGCAGCTATGATATGCGAAAGGGCTCCGTGCTGGCGCTGCTGCTGCTTCTGCCCGCAGTCATCGCGTATCTTCTCAATAAATACTGGGTCAACAAAAAGAGCTTTGTCACAGTCACCGGCAAGCCCACCCAGGCCCGGAAGCTCATTGAGGAACCCCACATCAAGTGGCCCCTGTTTGCTTTCTGCCTAATCGTTTCCGCCATCATCATTCTGTTCTACGGCACGGTGATTTTTGCCTCCTTTGTCCGCACCTGGGGCGTGGACTTCTCCCTGACGCTGGATCAGTACCGCAAGGCGCTCCAGTACGGCTGGGACAGCCTGAAAAACTCCATGACGCTGGGCCTGATCTCCGCCGTGATCGGCGGCCTGCTGGGCATGGTCATCGCCTACATCACCGCCAAGCGGAACTATTTCGGCAAGCGCTTCATTGAGGTTTCCTCCGTCCTGATGTTTGCCGTTCCCGGCACCGTTCTGGGCATCAGCTACATCCTGGGCTTCAACTCCAAGCCGCTGGCCCTCACCGGCACCGGATTGATCCTGGTGATCGTATTCACCTTCCGAAATATGCCGGTAGCCATCGAGTCCGGCACCACCACCCTGCTGCAGATCGACAATTCCATTGAAGAGGCCTCTACCATTCTGGGCGCCGACACCGGCTATTCCTTCCGCCGCATTACGCTGCCCATGCTGAAAAGCGCCTTCTTCTCCGGCATCGTCTACTCCTTCACCAAGGCCATTACCGCCGTCAGCGCGGTGATCTTCCTGGTCTCTCCCCGGTGGAAGCTGGTCACCAGCAACATCTACTCCCTGTTCGACATGGCCAAATACGGTCAGGCGGCCGCCTTCGTCACCATGATGGTGGGCATCCTGCTGGTGTTCATCGGCCTGTTCAACACTGTCATTAACTTCCTGCTGGCGCCCCGTTCCAAGGTGCCCCAAGCTAAAACGAAAACGGAGGAATCAAAATGAGCCAAGAGAAGAATGAGAAGCTGGGCTTCAGCAAGAAGAGCTCCGGCGTGGTTCTGAAAGATGTGACCAAAATTTTCCAGCAGCCCGATACCGGCAAGGACTTCGTGGCTGTTGACCATATCAATCTTGAGATCAAGGACGGCGAGATGGTGACATTGCTGGGCCCCTCCGGCTGCGGCAAGACCACCACCCTGCGGATGATCTCCGGTTTTGAGTATCCCACCAGCGGCAACGTGTTCATCGGAGACCGAGACGTAGCCAAGATCCCCCCCAACAAGCGGGGCATCTCCATGGTGTTCCAGTCCTACGCCCTGTTCCCCCACCTGAACATCTGGGAGAACATCGCCTACGGTCTGCGTGTGGCCAAGATCCCTCAGGATGAGATCATCCGCCGCACCAATGACGTAGTGGAGCTGATGCAGCTCAAGGGCATGGAGAAGCGGTTCCCCAACCAGCTCTCCGGCGGCCAGCAGCAGCGTGTGGCGTTGGCCCGCGCCGTGGTCATCGAGCCTTCCGTGCTGCTGTTTGACGAACCCCTGTCCAACCTGGACGCCAAGCTCCGCGAGAGCATGCGGGATGAGCTCCGCGCCCTCCAGCAGCGGCTGGGGATCACCTCTCTGTACGTCACCCATGACCAGTCCGAGGCCATGGCCATCTCCGACAAGGTGGTCATCATGAAGGACGGCGTTATCTGCCAGCAGGGCACTCCTCAGGAGATCTACGAGCAGCCCGCCAGCCGCTTTGTGGCAAACTTCATCGGCAAGGCCAACTTCATCGACGGCATCTTCAAGGGCCGTGACGGCGAGGCCGCGCTGGTGGAGATTGGTGGAAAGACCTTCTCCATCCCCGCCCCCGGCAAGATGGAGGGTGTGGAAGTGGGCGGTGCCTGCTGCCTGACGGTCCGCCCCGAATCCTTCCTGCTTACCAAGGATGCCGGTGCTCTCCCCGGTACCGTTTCCCGTGCCACCTATTACGGCGCCAAGATCGAGTACGAGGTCATGCTGAATGAGCAGCCCATCATCGTGGAGGTCTACAACCCCCAGCTGACGGAGCGTTTCAGCGTGGGCGATACCGTCACCATGAGCCTGATCGAGGGCTGCGTCCGGGTCCTGAAGTGATCCGATCGACAACAACGCAAGCATCATAATGATAAAAAGGACACTGGCTTGTTATACAAGCCAGTGTCCTTTTTGCTGTCATTTTGCTGTTATTTGCGATTTTCGTCGCGTTTTACAGCTTTTCCATGTGTTTTCCGGTGCCGCTTTGCTCCACCGGCAGTCCAGTCAGGCAGCGGCGCAGCATATCGTAGGCGTGGTTGGCAGCCAGATCCTGAATGCGATCCCGGCGGCGCTTGCCCAACTCCAGCTTCCGGCACCACGTCCCATCAGGGGACGCCAGACCCACATACACCAGTCCCACCGGGTTGTTGCGCTCGTCCGGGTCCGGACCGGCCACGCCGGTGACGGACAGGCCAATGTCAGCTCCGGTGATCCGCAGGGCATTTTCCGCCATGGATCGGGCACATTCCTCCGACACGGCGCCGTATTGGTCCAGAAGCGTCTGGGGCACCCCCAGCACCTCTGCCTTTACGCTGGTCCAGTAGCTCACCACGCCGCCCCGATACACACTGGAGGCCCCGGACAGGGCCGTGATCCGGGCGGCTATCTGGCCGCCGGTGCAGCTTTCCGCCGTGGCGAAGGTCCAGCTCTTTTCCTTCAGGTGTGTCATGCAGACGGTCTCTAGATTGGGGATATCCACGCCGTACACCACGTCTCCCAAATAATCCGTCACCTCTTTTACCACCGGGACCAGCATGGCCTCCGCCGCCGCTGCGCTGTCCGCCTTGGCGGTAGCGCGGAGCCGGACCTCGCTGGGCTTGGCGTAGGTGGCGAGGGATGGATTTTCCATCCGGGATATCCGCTCCCGCATCAGATCCTCCATAGGGCTTTCCCCAAGGCCGAAGGTCATAATGTCATGGGACACAATGACCTCCTTGGAAAGTCCCCGCAGATAGGGGACCGCCCAGTTTTGCAGCATGGTCCGCATTTCAAAGGGCGGACCGGGCAGCATCAGCACGTGCACCCCCTCCGCTTCAAAGGCGCAGCCGGGAGCGGTGCCCACCGGATTGTCGAAGATCACGCAATCGGCGGGAAACTCTGCCTGCTGGCGGTTATTTTCCGGCATGGTCAGGTGGACGTTCCGGGCAAAATAAGTCCGAATATGCTCCAGCACATCCTCCCGCAGGACCAGCGGCTTGCCGAAGGTCTCGCAGACGGTCTGCTTGGTAAGATCGTCATAGGTGGGGCCAAGGCCGCCGGTGGTAAGGATGACGTCCGCCCGCTTCCGGGCGATCTTCAGCGCCTCCCGCAGCCGTTCCGGGTTGTCCCCTACCACGGTATGCCAGAACACATTGACGCCAACAGCAGACAGCGCCCGTGAGATCTCGCTGGCGTTGGTGTTGGTGATATTTCCAAGAAGCAGTTCCGTACCGACGGCAATGATCTCAGCGGTATGTGACATAACAGATGCCTTCTTTCCGATCCGGTCAGGGCTTTACCCGAACCCAGGTCTCGCCCTCCAGGGCCTTGGCCACCAGGCCGTCAATATCCAGAACGGACTCGGCCTTCACCACGTCCTCCAGCACCGGCCGGGTGGCGGGGTGGCGGGGGGTGAACACGGTGCAGCAGTCCTCATAGGGCAGGATGGAGGTCTCGTAGGTGCCGATCTCCCGGGCCATGCGGATGATCTCCACCTTGTCGGTGCCGATGAGGGGCCGGAGGACCGGCATTTTCGTCACGTCCTCCGTGACACCCAGGGCCTTGATGGTCTGGCTGGCCACCTGACCCAGAGATTCGCCGGTGACCAATGCGGAGGCGTGGGACTTCCGGGCCACTGCCTCTGCCAGCCGCATCATAAACCGGCGCATGATGAGGGTAAAGTATTCCTCGGGGCACTGACGGCGGATCTCCTCTTGGATCTCCGTGAAGGGAATGATGTGGACGATCATCCGGCCGCAGTACACCGTCAGCAGCCGGGCCAGCTCCAGCACCTTGTCCAGCGCCTGCTGGGAGGTATACGGGGGAGAAACAAAGTGCACCATTTCCAGCTCCACGCCCCGGCGGGCGATCATATAGGAGGAAACGGGGCTGTCCAGACCGCCGGAAAGCAGGCTCACCGCCCGGCCGCCCATACCGATGGGCAGGCCGCCGGCGCCGGGGACGGAGGGCGTGTGGATATAGGCGTACTTCTCCCGGATCTCCACATAAACCGTAAGATCAGGATGGTGCATATCCGCTTTCACGTTGAAGAACTGCCCCAGCTCGCCGCCTACATACTGGGAGATCTGGATGGAGTTCATGGGGAACTGCTTGTCTGCCCGGCGGCTCTCCACCTTGAAGGTTCTGGCCTTGGCAAATTCATCCGCCAGATAGGTCTTGGCGGTCTCCACAATGGCGTCCATCTCCTTGGTACAAGGGACGGCGCGGGCCACCGTCACGATGCCGAACACCTGACGGGCAGCCTTGAAGGCGGCCTCCATGTCGCAGTCCTCGGTCTGAGGCTCCACATAGATAGTGCTCTGGCGAATGTAGATCTGGAAGCTGCCGCAGGGCTTCATCCGGCGGCGGACATTGCTCACCAGCTTATCCTCAAAGCTGCGGCGGTTCAGGCCCTTCAGCACCACCTCGCCCAGCTTTAAAAGCAGGATCTCGTTGTTGTTCATAATCAATCCTCCGTAAGAGTTCATAAAGCGCATATAGGATACCACATTTTTCTGCTCAGCGAAAGAGGTCCCTTCGGTTTTTTCCCTGTTTTTCAGCCAGTTTTCCCTCCGGATTTGACGAACAGGCCGCTGTCTGCTACAATAGATGGGAGTTTTTCCCAAAACCGTCTAATAAAGTCCAAAAACGGATACCCTTTTCATAAGGAGGCAGATAGATGAAACGAACGATTTTGAAAAAGCTGACCGCCTGCCTGTGCCTGTGCGCGGTGCTGAGCGGGGCGCTTACCGTTCCCGCCGGGGCGGCTTCCTTTCAGGATGTGCCGTCCAACCACTGGGCGGCAACTGCCATCGACCGCTGCGCGGCTCAGGGATGGTTTCAGGGCAAGACCGCCGATACCTTCGGCGTGGGCCAGCCCATGACCCGGGCGGGCTTCGCCGTGGCACTCAGCCGTTTTTTCGGCTGGCAGAGCGGTGAGACCTACTACCGGATCTTTTCGGATGTGCCTCAGGGCGCCTGGTATGAGCCGGCCCTCCGGGCCTGCTATGAGCACGGGGCAGTCACCCGTCAGACCGGCGATTTCCGTCCCGGCGATCCCATCACCCGGGAGGAATTGGCAGTCATGCTGATCCGGGCCTTGGGCTACGGGCCCATCGCCGGCCTCGCGGAGGATGATCCGCTTCCCTTCCGGGACGTGACCACCAACAAGGGGCATATCGCTATGGCCTACGAGCTGGGTCTGGTCAGCGGTATGGGGAATGATCTGTTCGTGCCGGATCGGTACGCCACCCGGGAACAGGCTGCTGTCATGCTCAGCCGCCTGTATGACAAACTGCATCCTGCTCAGACCGCAAACGAGGCCATGGTCCTTCTCCGCTCCGGCGAGGAAGCGGAGGACCTTTCCGGATATCAGACCGTCATACTCACGGCGGGAACGCTGACCGGCGGTCAGAACCCTCGGCTGGCTTTGAGTGTCAGCAATACGCAGAAACAGGTCATGGAAACAGCAACCGCCTCCGGCCAGACGGTCCTGCTGGGTATTTCCGGTCAGTCCGGCGTTTTGAAGAGCACCGCCGCCGCAGCCACGGCAGTTACTGAAGCATTGACCGACAGCAGCTATGACGGCGTTTATCTGAACATCACCCCGTCCGCTGAAAATGGCGACGCCCTGGCTGCCTTCGTACAGGCGCTCCGGGCCGCTGTGCCGGAGAAAAAGCTGTATGTGGCGGCAAGCGCCCCGGCCCGCAGGGAAGCAATTCCGGACTATCAGGCCCTCGGAAAGGCCGCGGACCGGATCGTGCTGCAGGTGTCCGGACATGAGGACACGGACGGCGCTGTTCCCGTATATGCCATGGAGCCTTTGGAGACCGTCTACTACGCGCTCAGCGCTCTGAATGACCAGATCCCCGGTGAGAAGCTCGCCCTGCTTTTGACGGCGGAGGGCCACGGCCGGAAGGGTACCGGAAAACCCACCGCCTTCAACGGAGACGCTGTGGCCGCACTGGAAGCCCAAGGCCGCACCTACTATTCTGACCGCTACGCCTGCGCCTATCTGGAGACAAAGGATACGGTGGTCTGGTATCTCAATGAAAAGGCTCTGGAGACCCGCCAGCAGCTGCTGCGCTGCTTCGGCGTATCCTCCTGCTGTCTCTCCACCCCCAACGGTACTTTACACACCCAAGAAAGCTGAGCTTTCAAATCCGGACAACAAAAACCGCCTTGCTTTTCAGCAAGGCGGTCTTCTTTTATTCAATTACAGGTACTTCCGCATACCATCGGTAGCAGTTTCCACGTCGCCGCTGATGGTGACGGTGAACTTGATGTTGTTCCGCTCGCCGAATACATCCAGCCAGTTGAGGAACTTCTCAGTCTCCGCATCCACATCGGCACCCACGGTCTTGCACAGGTTGTCGATGAACACCTGAGAAATATCATAGTTGCCGGCATACAGACCGCTGATAAAGCCACGGAATACCTCATAGCTGTGCAGATCGTATTCCTGCGCGTCAATCAGGCGGATGTTGTAGTGAATATTGTAGGACATATCACGCTTCGGCTCAATGCAGACCACATTGCCGGCCTCATCCTTCGCGGCAGCGTTGATGAGTTCGATGAGCTGCTTGGTTTTGCCGGAACCCTTGACGCCCATAATCAGTCTAACCATAATAGATCACTCCTGTCATAGTTCGTCTCCGTAATAAACGGGACCTTTCGTAGTCATAGCATACCATAAAGAATGGAAAAAGACAATCCCAAAAAGTAACTTCAAAATTTGTTTATAAACACGGCAGAGCAATGTATACTCTGCCGTGTTTTTTTGCATATTCCGCTTTTCGTATTCCGCTTTCCTCAATGCTTTTCGGTCAGCTTGGCTTCCAGTTCTGCCTTACGATCCTCGTAGCCGGGCTTGCCGAGGAGGGCAAACATATTTTTCTTATACGCCTCCACACCGGGCTGGTCGAAGGGATTCACGTCCAGCAGATAGCCGGACAAGCCGCAGGCATACTCAAAGAAGTAGATGAGCCGGCCCAGCTCACGGGGGCCCTTACCGCCCACATTCACAATGATGTTGGGTACGCCGCCCTGACTGTGGGCCAAGAGCGTTCCCTCCGTGGCCCGGTCCCGGATGTGGTCCATAGACGCACCCGCAAGGAAGTTCAGCCCGTCGCCGTCCGTCTCGTCCCGAGGAACGGCCAGCTGCCGGTCGGAGGCACCCAGCCGCACGATCGTCTCGAAGAGGATCCGGCGGCCCTCCTGAATATACTGCCCCATGGAGTGCAGGTCTGCGGTAAACTCCACACTGGCGGGGAACAGGCCCTTGCCGTCCTTTCCCTCGCTCTCGCCGTAGAGCTGCTTCCACCACTCCGTCATAAACCGGAAGGCTGGATCGTAGCAGCCCAGAATTTCAATGGCGTACCCGGCCCGGTACAGCTCATACCGCAGAGCGGCATACTGCCATGCGGGACTATCGTAGGAGCCGTCGGCACAGACGTTCATCATCTCAGCCGCGCCCTCCATCAGGGCCTCCACATCCACACCGGTAACGGCGATGGGCAGCAGGCCCACGGCGGTAAGGACGGAATAGCGGCCGCCGATGTCATCCGGCACCACAAAGGTCTCCCAGCCCTCGGCGTCCGCCAGAGATTTCAGCGCACCCCGGGCCTTATCGGTGGTAGCGTAGATGCGCTTACCGGCTTCCTCCTTGCCGTATTTCTCCTCCAGCAACTCCCGGAAGAAACGGAATGCCACGGCAGGCTCCGTGGTGGTACCGGATTTGGAGATGATATTCACGGAGAAATCCACATCCCGCACCAGATCCAGTACCTCGCTCAGTGCGTCGCCGGAGAGACCGTTGCCCACAAAGTACACGTTGGGCGTCTCTTTCTTTTTCAGGTTATAATTGGGAGAACACAGGCAGTCGATCACGCCGCGGGCTCCCAGATAGCTGCCGCCGATGCCGATGACCACCAATGCCTGAGAATCGCTTTGGATCTTCTTGGCGGCAGCCTGGATTCGGGCAAATTCTTCCCGGTCATATGCCTGAGGCAGATGCACCCAACCGGTGAATTCTCCGCCCAGGCCGGTGCCGGTCTGGAGCTTTTCATGGGCCTTTTTCAAACGGGGCAGCAGTGCCTCCTCGTAAGGCTTCGGTAAAAATGTATACAGATCAAACAACTGAACATCCAGCATGTGATTCACCCTCATGTATCAAATTTCAGTCAGAGGGCACATTTCCCCTCTGTTTGTCCAGTATAGCATTTTTCCCCGGGTACGGCAAGAGAAAAGGGGCGGTGCAAGATCTGTTCACTCAACCAGACAGGCGATCCGCAGCACCCGTGGCAGCATTTGGCGGAAGGTGATCCGTGAAACTTCTTCTCCCGCCAGTAGGGGCAGCTCCGCCAGAACCTCTCCCCCGAAAGTGACGGTCAGCGTCCCCAGCCGATCCCCCACCGCCACTGGGGCCTGTACGGAGGGTTCCAGTGTCACGGACTGGCTCAGCTCCCCTGTCTTGGCCTTTTCCAGCAGCAGCTGGTTTTCCTCGCCCAAAACCGGCTGGACCGTGGCCTGCGTCCCCAGCGTCACCGGCACCGGCGGCAACGGTTCGTCGGGGATAACGGTTTTCAGAGCGTAGGATGCAAAGCCGTAATTCAGCAGTGTCTGCGCGTCCGCGAACCGCTCCGGAGAGGTCTTTCCCTTGAGAATGACGGCGATCAGTTCCATGCCCTCCCGCTCCGCCGTGGCGGAAATACAGTACCCGGCAGCGTTGGTGGAGCCGGTCTTCAATCCAGTGGTACCATCATAAAATCGCACTAACTTGTTGGTATTGACCAGTGAGGATGCCCCATCTCGAAGGGTGTCCATCCAGACCGTTGTGTATCTTCGGATATCCGGATGGCGCAGCATCAGCTCCCGGCTCATCAAAGCAATGTCATAGGCAGAGGTGACGTGGCCCTCCGCCGGTAGACCGCAGGCGTTTTTGAAAGTAGTGTCATTCATCCCCAGTTCCGCTGCCCGCCGGTTCATCCGCTCCACGAAGGATTCCTCACTGCCGGCCAGATGCTCTGCCAGGGCCACGGCACAGTCATTGGCGGATACCACGCACACGGCCTTCAGCATCTCGTCCACGGTCAGCCGTTCCCCCTCCTTCAGCCAAATCTGACTGCCGCCCATGGAGCAGGCGTGAGGTGAGGCGGTAACGGTGTCCTCATAGCGCAGTGTCCCGCCGTCAATAGCCTCCATGGTCAGCAGCAGCGTCATAATTTTAGTGACGCTGGCCGGTTCCAGCTTTTCGTGCTCGTTTTTGGCAAACAGCACGGTCCCTGTCTCCTTTTCCATCAGCACTGCCGAGGGCGCGGACACCTCCACAGCCCGGGCGCTGACGCTCAGCAGCAATACGGCGCCCATCAGCGCCAGGATTTTTTTCATGATGACCTCCCCTTTCTGATCGGTGCATTATATGAGTGTGCAAAGGCGTTCATGCCGCCGTCATTTGACCCTCGGAGATCCTTCTAACTTTTTCAGAAGACCCGCCATTTTTCGTGTTGCAAAATAAAGAAAGGTCTGCTATAATACAATACGTTCCTGCGGCTGTAGTTCATCGGTAGAACGGCAGCTTCCCAAGCTGCATAGGTGGGTTCGACTCCCATCAGCCGCTCCAGATTGAAATGCCGTGGCATTTCGCGGCATTTCAATTTTCTTTCCTTATTTTAAAGTTTCCTCTTGACAAGTTCCCCGGGAGTATGGTATCCTAATATTTGCCGATAAGCTGCCGGTGTGGTGGAATGGTAGACACAGGAGACTTAAAATCTCCCGGTAGCAATACTGTACCGGTTCGAGTCCGGTCACCGGCACCAAA
>CDZG01001530.1_pt1 | contig 12089 bp, 7 predicted proteins | sample 557741 | NCBI WGS metagenome assembly CDZG01 (sample SAMEA3182086, study PRJEB8094) | gut metagenome | biome: human; feature: gut; material: Stool; isolation source: human stools | place: Canada | collected 2013-01-21
GTATTGGCTTCCTCCACCGTGATCACTTTTCCCTCTGTGATCTCCGGTGTCATTCCATCGGCGAATTCCGTCTCTTCCATTTCATCTTTTAATAAGTAATCCGTAGTAACTCCGAACAGCTGGCTCATACCGACAATGCGTTCCAGATCCGGGATTGAGGCTCCACTCTCCCATTTGGATACAGACTGTCTGGAAATGTCCAGGCGTTCTGCCAGTTCCTCCTGGGACCACCCATATTTCTTACGCAACATTATTATTTTTTCTGACAGGATCATTTTCATTCTCTCCTTCTTTTATTAATGTTTTCTTGTGCACACATAGATCGTCGACATAGGAAAATCATAACAAAAGAGCCGGTTGACAACTACCAAGTGCCCTTGAAATTTTGTCAACCGGCAGTTGCGTTTCCGGATTTTTCTGAAATTTTCAGCAATATTACTGTACTTCACGGATCAGACAGTATTGCTTTAACGGGAAATTCTTCTCCATCACACCATATACTTTGAATCCGAACTTTTCATAGAATTCTACATTTTTTGGATTATGTGTTTCGAGGGAGATCATCAGTTTGTGCTTCTGGGCATAGTCAATGGCTTCCTCCAGAAGTTCTGCCGCAATTCCGTGATGTTGCATGGATGGATCCACTGCCAGATAGATAATATGAAGTCGCTGATTCTGATGCAGTTGATCCGTCCAGCTGGAATTCAGATAATCCTCGCCCTTCATAAAATTCCGAAATGTCTTTAACGAAGGATCCTCCTTGATCAGATAGGAATCCGTCTGCAAAGCAGCCATGGCCTCCGTAAAATAGAACTGAAATACATTGTACGGCTCCGCTTCATCCGATACCACCAATACACTGTTCAGGTCCGCGCTGTCTGCGAAGATCTCGCAGGTCGCATAAAATTCATCCATATCACATTTAAACAGCTCCGGCATCAGATTTTTACGGACTTCCGGATCCGGAATCAGCGTCTCGTACAACGGATCGTGTGCAAAGCACTGATTCAGCATTTTCTCCACTTTCGGAAGATCTTCCTTCTGCACACGATATAACTTATCACTTTCCATAATTGTATTTACTGTTATCTCCTTATTATGATGATGTCAGTCCCCAGCTTTGTTGTCTGTGGATCGTTCCGTGCTCTGCTCTCGCCATCATTACAATTCGAATATCTCTGTCACAGATTTCTCCATTTGTTGCACGATATTCATCAGGCTGACCACAAGCTTGCTGCATGCATGCTCCAGGCTGGTAATTTCTTCCCGGTAGTCCATTTCCTTCATACCGGATCCTGTCAACGTCTCCAGTTGTTTTTCTTTTTGGAGAAGCTGCTTGACCGTTCCATATAGATTTTCATGCTCCGGCAGCCTTCCGTAACCCCATTTCAGGCGATCCTTCGGCTGATGGAATACATAATCCGTAAAATGCCTATATACTTCTTCATCAAAATTAAAGGCATAGGCATTGTTGTCTACCTGATAAAGCTTACGAAGTGCGGAGGAAAGTCTCTGTTCCTTCAGATTTCTCACCGCTCCGCCCAGAAGTCTCAGATTTGCACTGCATATCTCATGAGGATACAACACATTTCCGTACCAATCAATCCGCACAAAAGCATCCTGCTCCTGTTTGAACCTTGCAAGCAGCTTCTGTTCCAGCGGTCTGGTCTGCCGGAAAAGTTCCTCCGCCTCGTCGTATTTTCCATCTCTAAGCAACTGTTTGTAGTTACGGTTATATTCCTCTACCGCTTCATATTCTTCCCGGCATCTTCTGAGTGCCCGGTCACTTAAAGCCTCCAGTTCCTCAATTTTTTCAAGCAAAACTCGCTTTTTCTCTCCCAGCTGCCCAGCCACATCCGCACGGTAACAGATATCCCGGCACTGCTCCAATCCCTTATGAATCCGCTGCACCACCGGTGAAAACTGCAACGGTACCACTGCCGTTTCATCAAGTGCCAGAATCAGCAGGGCAAACAGCTCGTGATGCAGACGATATACCTGTTCATCATAAAACTCATCGTTATCAAACTGAGAATGATAGTGGGTCTCCATAAAGCTTCCGCCGGTGAAATCATTTACCATGGACGGTACACCTGCGATCGCCATGGAAAAATCATCCGACCAGGTCTCGATCGGAGATGTCACTGCCGTCTCTTCCGGATAGGCCATCGTCAGATTCGGCAGATCCGCCAGATATTCCTCCAGGAAGCTGACATATTCATAGCAGCTGCGGATCCTCGCTCTGGTGCCATGTGCCAGTGCAGGAAGTTCAAAGTTCAGATCTGCAATTACCTTCCCTACCCACTCCGGATGTGCGGTAAATATCTGCTCATAAGCTCCCGTAGACCAGTCGAAATTGGAATCCACAACTCCCCATTCTTCGGATGCCATGGCACAGATCACAATGGTATTGTTCGGTTGAAAGCCACTGTCCCGCAACGCCTTTGCAATACCAAACATCAGCGCGACCGCTGTATTGTCATCCTGGAATCCGTCAAAATAGGAGTCATAGTGCGCAGACAAAAGCACCATGCGGTCAGGATGTTTTCCGGGAATCCTTCCCACAATATTATAAGTCGTGCAGTTTCTGGTCACCCTGGATTCCGCATCAAAGGTGACCGTTATTTCCTCCTGATCACGCAGCAGCTCCAGCAGGCCGGCCGCATCTTTTCTGGAAATGGAAAAAGCGGGAGCATCCTCCGGTCCGGCGATATCCTGTGCATTCAGAGCTTCATCGTCGATTTCGCCGTAGCCGCCGCTCTGCACTGCGATCAGGGCAGCGGCTCCTTTCAGATGTGCCTGGTATACCGGATAATTGATCCACCACTCATCTCTCTGGTTAATCTCCACCAATACCAGTTTATCCCTGACATCTTTTCCCTGATAGTCCGTCTCCGTTCCTTTTCCCAGATACATCATGGAAAATTCCTTCGGGCCATCGGTGACAAAGGTTGTCTGATAGGCTCCCAGCTCTGCTGACACGGTCTCCCCGACTGCATTCGTGTAGCTTAACGCCGCCTTATGAAATTCCCAGCCGTCTACCGTCACAGCATCCTTTGTAACCTCAGACAGTCCGATTTTTTCCATTTCTGTCTTCAGCATCTCTCCGGTCTCAAATTCTGCCTTAGAACCCGCCGGGCGATACCCCAGTGTCGGATGTGAACGGTATTGTTCCATTCGTTTTGCCAGTTCATACGAATACGGTATATCCAGATTTTGTAACACCTTTTTCTGTAAAGTCACCCCGTTGTCATGCATATTCTGTCACTCCTGTTTCTATCCTGTCCGTTCTGTCACAGGAACCGTTACTTATTTTTTTACCATAGAATTCATATTTTCAGTAATTTTCTGCAGAATCTCTCTGTTTCTCTCTTCCGCTTCCAGTGTCTCACTGGCATGGGCAGACACTTCTTCCGTAGTCGCTGAGATTGTCTGAATGGAATCCACAATCTCCTGGTTGGCTGTTTTCAGAGCTTCTACTGTCTGAAGCATCTCACCCAGATTATCCACGATCGTATAGCTGCTGTCTTCAATTGCCGTGAAACTGTCCGCCGCACGCATCGTTCCTTCCCTTTGGCTGCCGATACCGTCTATCATCTGACGGATGACCGTCACCACTTCTCCAATCGCTCCGGATACATTTTGGATCAACTCCGCGATGTTGCCGGTAGCATCCTTTGTCTGGGTGGCCATTCCCGAAATCTCCGTTGCCACTACGGAGAAACCGCGGCCGGCTTCACCGGCTCTGGCTGCTTCTATGCTGGCATTCAACGCCAGAAGACTGGTCTGATTAGCTATTTTGCTGATGATTTCCACGATGGAATGCATCTCCTGCATATAATGATCCAGCTTTTCCAGCTTCTGTGCTGCCAGCTCACTGTTCCTTGCAGAATCTTCTGCCTGTTCCTTCAGACCTGCCATCTCTTCTTTTCCGGCATCCAGCATTTCTATCGTATGTTCCATATTGCTTCCGATCGTCTCTGCCACTTCACCTACGGTATTTACTTTTTCCTGAATAGCCTCCGTCTGGGCCGTCTGCTGCTGAATCGCCGCGGCAGACTCCCCGGAGCCTGCAGATACCTCCTCCATAGCTGTTTTTGTACTGTCAAAAGCAGTTTCCAGTTTATTCAATTCCGCTGTGATATCCGCTACTGAAGTCTCCATCCGGCTGCTCATTTCCATGACCTCACGTAAGGTTGCTTCCGTGCGGTCCTGCGCAGCTGTAATGCTCTCTATATTTTCATCGGTGTTCTTCTGGTTGGATATGGTAGCATAGATGGATGTAATGCACAGCAGAATCATTACCGAAATCTGTATAAATCCTGCGTCCTGCCCCAGATAGCCAAATCCCCCTTGTGTAGCTCCCAGGAGCACCACCAGGATATTCTCTACCACCGTCCCCACATTAATAAGTACAAATGCCTTGACATCATGATAAGGCATGACTGCAAACATCATGGGAATTACAAATGCATACACCATGTTGCACTGTGCCGTAAAAAGCAGCACCGTATAAAGCAACGCAAATCCGATTAGTGACAGATGTTTTATAGCTTTGGTCGCATGATCCCTCTTCCAACAAATAAATTCTGCCAAAACCGGTATGATTCCAAGAAGTATCAGCACTACCAATACCGGAGCCGATACTATGTGCTCAACGAATCCGATCACGCTAATAAAAAGCATACATGCATTGATCACGCCATGGGCTATCATGGCCACCCGGTTACTTCGTTCCAACTCTTTCATTTGCATTCTCCTTCTCTCCCATCTGATATATTCATTCCTTACATCCCTTATATTGTAATTCATGATGGTATCTCCGTCAATAAACCACACGAAAATGCAGTCCGGTTTTCTGTGAAAACCGGACTGCATTTTCTGTCATTTATATGTTATCTCCCTGCCGGACAACTTCCGGCCCCCTCTTTATACCTTGAAAACATCCAGTACCTTTTCCAACTTATCCGCTAATGCCAGCAGATTCTCAGAAGAAGTCATCAGTTCTGTCATGGTATCACTCATTCCATGAGCCGCTTGCATGGTACTGTCTGCGGATGCTGCATTCTGTTCGGAGATTGCCGACAATCCTTCCACTACATCACGGATCGCACTTCCGGACTGTCCCAAGACATCCATCTTCTCCCGGATACCGCCGATATGTTGCAGGGAATTCTCCACACCATCCGCTACTGCCGCAGTCTTCACACCGGTCTCCTCTAACTTGCTCTGCTGGTGATTCATGTTGGCTTCCACTTCACCCATGATCTCCACCATTCTGCCGGAAGACTCCATGATATTTTTGATGATCTGCTCAATCTCAGTTGCGGAGCGCTTAGACTGGTCAGCCAGCTTACTGATCTGCTCTGCCACCACTGCGAAGCCTCTTCCCGCTTCCCCGGCTCTGGCTGCTTCAATGCTGGCATTCAATGACAGTAGATCTGTCTCGTCCGCAATATCCTGAATCATGGATACTGCCTTGGTGATATTCTGAATTGCTCCGTTCATATCCTTAATCTGTTCCGCTACCCGCAGGACAGATTCCTTGGTGCTCTCGTTGGAGCTGTTCAATTCCTTCATGATCTCTTCGGAAGCTTTCTCCGCTTCTGCCATCCTGCCGGCATAATCCGTCAGAGAATTCACTTTGTCGGAGATATACTCGATTTGTTCGCCGATACGTACCACGTTCGTATTGGCATCCGTTGTTTCGTCCGCCTGGTTCCTGGCACCTTCAGAGATCTCCCCTACTGCCTGGTATACATCGTGGACCGATTCCTGGGTATCCTGCGCCATCTTGATCAGTTTGTTGGAAGATGTTGTCAGATCATCCGCGGAATCCTTGATATCCGTCACAATGGTGCGCAGCGTCTTCTGCAATTTCACAGAGATCCGGTAGACATCTCCCAATTCGTCCTTTCTTCGACACTGCTTTTCATCCGGTTCTGCATCCAGTTCTCCGTTCACGATCCTGCCCAGGAAATGCTTCGTCTTCTTCATGGTCTTCACCATGCTGCGGGATAATACGCTTACCAGCGTTGCCGCCACAAGAACACATACCACAGCGATCAGGATAATATCCTTCACCTGCGTATGAATCGTGTCCTGTACCCCCTGCACCGGTGTTGCCACCTCAATGGCGCCGATCACAGAACCATCGGAGTTGATCAGCGGTTGATAATATACATAGTAATCCACTTCAGAGATGTCGCAATCCTTAAGGAACAGCGGTTCTCCCGTCTGGATCTGCTCGTAGATCTCCGTTTCCAGACCTGTACCGTTGATACGACCTCCCTCCGGTTTCGTCAGCGTTGTGATCAGACGCATATTCCCGTACAGGAAAGACACCTGGAATCCCGTCTTCTCCTGCAATCCGTCGATCAGCTGCGTCTCCCCGGAAATAGATGTGCCTCCTTTGCGCACCTTGCCTCCCTTATCTTTGGTGTAATCTCCCTCATACAGATTGGTGTAAGTCTCGTCCACACTGACGCCTACGATCTGCAATGCTTTCTCAATCTGTTTCTCGATGCCTGCTTCTAAAGCTCTGGAGCCCACGGTCGCCACCAATGCACACACAATAATCATCGGCAGAAGACTCAGCGCCAGTATCTTTTTGGAAATTGTGAAAAATGGCCTTTTTTTCCCTTTTACTTTCGTTTTCTTGTTCTCTGTCTTCTTCATGCTTACCACATCTGCCTTTCTGTAAAAGACTTTATCACATTCGTTCCATCTCGAAAACGTTTAAGTATTTTCTCGGTGAAATTATTGTAGCATTTTCCATATAGTAATACAATTCGACAAATTACAAGTATTTTACTGTCAGATTTGGTCATTTTTCCTCAACGTTAAGTAAAAACATCTTTTTTATTTACGAAAACGTTAAGTTTTTCTGCTTCCAGACAGGCATGCGCAGTATCTTCATCAATAGCGGAATGATCATGATAAACCACACAATCGGCTCTGCCGCGATGACACCCGGGTATCCGAACATGGGAACCAGCGTCGCTGCAATCACAATTTTCCCTATCATCTCCAGAGAGCTGGAGATCAGCGGTACGATCCGCTCTCCCAGTCCCTGCATGGAATTTCTCACAATACAGATTACCGCTGTCACATAATAGAACAGTGTATCTACCTTCAGATATAATGTGGCATTGTAGATCACTTCCGGATTTTTGCTGCCGGTGACCAGCCATACCAGCCAGTCACCGATGGTATAAGCGGTCACAATGTTAAGCGTACACCAGATGCAGGTATAACCGGTTGCCAACAGGATTCCTCTGCGGATCCGGTCGATTTTACCGGCTCCCAGATTTTGTCCGCAATAAGTCGCCATCGTCTGACCGAAGACGCTGAACATGATCATGAAGATCTCGGAGATCTTGCGGGCTGCCGTATGGGCAATGATAATATTCTGTCCCAGCTTATTGATAGATGTCTGCAATGTCAATGTACCGATATTGACCAGCGAGCTCATGAATCCCATGGAAAGACCGGAGCTTAACATATTGCGGAGCATTCCGGCATCCTGCAGCTTCAGATCATCCACACGTATCCGCAGAATTTCATACTTTTTCCACAGATAGACCGCACACACCACCACAGCGATCAGCTGCGACAGCACAGTAGCAACTGCGGCACCCAGCACTCCCATATGCAGCACCATGATCAGAAGCAGATCTCCTCCGATATTCAACACCACCGACACCGCCAGCACGATCAGCGGGGTCACGGTATCTCCGATTGCTCTTAAGGTTGCCGATAATACATCATATAATAAAGTAACAACAAGTCCCGCTATGATCACGGACACATACTGTGTTGCTGTGTGCAACAGATTTTCCGGCACATTCAGAAATCTGAGGATCAGCTGCAAAAATACAAGCCCTCCAATCGTCAGTACCACAGCTGCCAATAGGCCAAGCACCAGAGAATTGCCTAAGGATCGGCGCAATCTGTCCATATCCTTCGCTCCGAAGCACTGTGCCGAAATAATAGCAAAGCCATTGCACATTCCCATCAGGAACTGTACGATCAGATTGCTCAGCGTCGTCGTGGCCCCCACTGCCGCCAGGGCACTATCTCCCAGAAAAGTACCTACGATGCGGGTATCTGCCAGACTGTAAGTAAGTTGTAATAAATTAGCTAAAAAAATAGGAAGGGCAAACGTCAGTATCAAAACTGACGGTTTGCCCTTGGTAAGATCTTTCATATAGTTCCTCACTTCTACACTTCCGGAAAAAATATGGATTTTCCCCGCTTGATAGGGCTACAGAACTTTTTTAAAACTTTTTCTTGGCATTGTCAAGGTATTTCTTGGTCTCAGCCACAACCACACCGTTTAATGCCAACAGTGCGATCAGGTTCGGGATTGCCATCAGACCGTTGAAGATATCTGCGATGGTCCATACTGCCTTAACAGTCATGTAGGGTCCAATGAATACGCAGGCAATGTAGATCCAACGGTATACTTTGATCGCCTTCGGCTTCTGACCGATCAGGTATTCCAGGCATCTCTCGCTGTAGTAATCCCAACCGAGGATCGTGGTAAATGCAAAGAATACCAGGCATACCATCAGGATAAAGGATGCAATAGAGCTGTTAAAAGGCAGCCCCTGCTGGAAAGCTCTGGTGGTAACATCCACGCCGTCCAGACCTACGTTCCAGGAATCGGTAATTACGATCGTAAGACCGGTCATGGTACAAATGATCAGAGTATCAATGATGGTACCCAGCATTGAGATCAGACCCTGTTTGGCAGGAGAGTCGTTCTGCGCTGCAGCCGCTGCGATCGGTGCACTACCGATACCTGCTTCGTTGGAGAAAATACCTCTCGCAATACCCTTCTGCATTGCCATGATAACCGCTCCCAAAGCACCGCCGGCTACGGCACGCATACCGAAGGCACTCTGTACGATGGTCACAATAGCAGAGGGAATGGCAGTTACGTTAAAGATCAGTACTAACAGGCAGGCTACTACATAAGTCACTGCCATAAAAGGAACGATGACCTGTGCCACGGTGGAGATACGTTTTAATCCACCGATAACAACCAGTGCCACGCAGATGGTCAAAAGGATTCCGGAGATCACCACGCTCCAGGAATAGTCCATGCCGAAGAGCTGTACGGTATGTGCATTGTTTGCATCGAAGAAATTATGTACCGCACTGGTGATACCGTTGATCTGGGTAAAGGTTCCGATACCGAACAATCCTACGCATACACCCATAAAAGCGAAGATCTTCGCCAGCCATTTCCAGCTCTTGCCCATACCGTTCTCAATATAGTAGAAGGGTCCGCCGATGATGTGTCCGTCCTCTGCTACCACACGATATTTCACCGCCAGCAGGCACTCGGAATACTTCGTAGCCGTACCTACCAGCGCAGCGATCCACATCCAGAACAAAGCTCCGGGACCACCTGCTACAATAGCCGTTGCCACACCAACGATATTACCGGTTCCGATGGTAGCGGACAATGCCGTACACAGTGCCGCGAAACTGGATACTTCGCCGTCTTCGCCCGACTTTTCATTGGCAATTAAGTGTTTGATTGCATGGGGAAGCTTCGTGATCTGCAAAAAACGAAGTCTGGCTGTGAGAAAAAGGCCCGTAGCCAGAATGAGGACGATCAGGGGGATGCCCCAGACGAAATCATCCACTGTGGTCAGAAAGTTACTAATCATGTCTAACATATTCCCTCTCCTTCCGTCACCTCTTGTGACGTCCTATCGTAGATTGATTTCTTCCGAAGAGAATGGGAATAAGCATATAGATGCTCTGTCCTTTTGCCTGAGAGATTGGCAGCTTTACTGCCGTACACCTTCGGCGCCTTTTATACGGAAATATGATAATTGCTTTCCGTGGAAGGACTCTCCAGAGTAAATCTTTACCGCACTAAAGCGGCAACAAAATCACAATAGCATACTTTTTCACCCATTGCAACGTTTTTTTATCTTTAGTCATTGATCTGACCAACACAGACATTGACTTTTATGGTACCTGATTACTATAATATAATTCATATGAATACTAACACGAACAATCACAAAACTTCATATTCCATTACACGTGGACTGTTTTTCCTGATCATGTGCTCTGTGATTTTTACGGTACTGTACTACAGTCTGCCCAGGCAGAACCGTGAGCCGGCAATATCGGATTATATTGACTTTTCAGAAGGCTGGACCACCTCCGATGGAAGCCCCGTTGATTTTTCCCATATCAGCGGCACCTGCACAGTGACCAAGAAGCTTCCTGCGCTGACTCACGACATGGCACTTTTCTTTTTTTATAAAAGTTCCAATGTGACGATCCTGATAGACGGCCGGCAGATTTATGAGACCATGCAGCCGGAGGGATTTTTCTTCGGCAAGACACCGGGAGCCTCTTATGTCTCTCTGCCGATCTACCGGGAAGATTCCGGGCGCACGCTCACCCTGGTGATCGATAATCCTTACGGAGACGGCAGTGGCAAAATCAATGATATGTATCTGGGACGTAGTGAAGATATCCTGATAAGCCGCATCCGCGACAAGGCACCCGGATTCGGTATCAGCTTCCTGATCGCCCATCTTGGTCTGGCATTTATCCTGTTTTATCTGCCATTACACAAGAAGCACATCATTGGCAGTGAGATGTTTTATCTGGGATTGTTTGCCCTGAATATCGGTATCTTCATGTTGGCAGATAACCGTATGCTGCAGCTGATCCTGCGTAATAGCCATATTTATCATACAATTGCGGAACTTTTTATGATGCTGATCACCATTCCACTGTTTCTGTACCTTGGCAAAATGTATACAGAGTACTCCCCTGTGATGGTACAGGCAGCATGTCTGATCAGTGTCATGGATTTCAGTATACGTTTTTGCCTGAATCTGACCGGTCGCAAGGACTTCCATGAAAGTCTTCGTCTGACCCATATTACTTTTAGCATTCTGATCGCGCTTGTTATCTACGCCATCGGCAAGGGATTTTATCAGAATCAAAAGCAGCATCTGAAGCACAATCTATATCATAACCTTGGAATTCTGTGTCTGTGCTTTGGCGTTCTACTGGATATCCTGCTGCTATGGTTCGGCAGTGCTCCCGAGACCAGCTTCTTCACACGGATCGGTGTGCTTCTGTTCCTGATCATGGAAGCAGTCCAGGTTACCCTGCGCCTCATGACCAACTATCAGGAAGGCGTTCGCATGCAGCTGCTCAGCCGCCTGGCTTATCGCGATGGCCTGACTGACCTGCTGAACCGTACTTCCTATATGGAAGAATTGAAAAGACTGGACGCATCCCATAATTTTCATGTGTTGCTGGCACTGTACGATGTGAATAACCTCAAATATGTGAACGACACCTACGGTCACCAAAGCGGTGATGAAATGATCCGCCGGGTAGCGGATACTCTGTTGGCACATCTCGGTTCCTTAGGAAAATGTTACCGGATCGGCGGAGATGAGTTCGTATTTCTGTCGACCGCAGCTGATTCTGAAAAAGAATTTCTCAAGCTGCAAAGAGATTTCGAAGCGTCTCTGGGAGTTCTGAAGCTTCCGGACGGTTCCGAGCATCCCATTACTGTAGCCATGGGATATTCCGTACTGACCCATAATATGCCCCATTCCATGGACGATGTGGTCCGGGCGGCCGATGCCAAAATGTATGAGGCGAAACGACGAATGAAAACAGAAAATCGATCATAAGCGTTGCAGATCTTATTTCATTTTGTAATGTAACTTGAAAGTTAGTTAAATACATTGGTAAAATCCACGAACTCCCGGAGCATGCGATACACATGTCTCGATGTAAGGTCTCCGGATGTGAATTTTCTACGAAAAGTGATGAGTAGTTCTCGTCATGACGGGGCCGCCTACAGTCGACATCCATGTCGACAATCGGCTGACGCGGACATCGTGTCCGCTTTCCCCCTGCCTTTCAGCACTTTTCTAGAAAATATCAACATCCTCCGACAAACATCTTCGACATGGCACCGCATACGCCGGGAGTTCTGCGTTTTGGAAAGCTTTCAAAAAGCCAGTAGCCCCGGCTGGGTATAAGAATAAGCAGTGCCGTAAGCAGACGTCGGTACCATAGCGTCC
>CDZG01062778.1_pt1 | contig 12046 bp, 8 predicted proteins | sample 557741 | NCBI WGS metagenome assembly CDZG01 (sample SAMEA3182086, study PRJEB8094) | gut metagenome | biome: human; feature: gut; material: Stool; isolation source: human stools | place: Canada | collected 2013-01-21
CCCGCATCAGTGCCCTGCGGCAGCCGATTGAGGTCTTTTTCAACTGGCTGCAGGCCAAAACGCACATCCAGTCTGCTTCGCACGTCCGTTCCTGCGCCGGTCTGCTCTTCCACATCTTCTCCTCCCTCGCTTTCGCCGCCCTCCTCCTGCGGTTCAACTATTGATTCGCATCTATAGGGGAGCCTTTGGACGGGTCACGACACATCCAGCTGGTCGAGGTATTTGTAGCCGTTTTCGGCGATGTGGTCTTTGCGGCCCTGGAGGTTGTCGCCGAGGAGGAGGTCGAAGACCTGCATCGTGCGTTCCATGTCCTCGGGCATGACCTTGATGAGGCGGCGGGTGGCGGGGTTCATGGTGGTCATCCACATCATCTCGGGGTCGTTTTCGCCGAGGCCCTTGGAGCGGTTGATGGAGAGCTTCCTGCCCTCGAGCTTCTTGACGATCTCGGTCTTCTCCGCGTCGGTGTAGGCGAACCACGTCTTGTCCTTGCAGGTGATCTCATAAAGGGGCGACTCCGCGATATAGACGTAGCCCTCCTGGATGAGCGTGGGGCAGAGCCGGTAGATCATGGTCAAAATCAGCGTGCGGATCTGGTAGCCGTCGACGTCGGCGTCGGTGCAGATGATGACCTTGTTCCAGCGGAGGTTCTCAAGGTCGAACGCGGACAGGTCCTTCGTCTTCTTCGTCTGCACCTCTACGCCGCAGCCGAGCACGCGGATAAGGTCGGTGATGATGTCGGATTTGAAAATGCGCTCGTAATCGGCCTTCAGGCAGTTGAGGATCTTGCCGCGGACAGGCATGATGCCCTGGAACTCCGCGTCGCGCGAGAGCTTGACGGAGCCAAGGGCGGAATCGCCCTCGACGATATAGATCTCGCGCTTCGACACATCCTTCGTGCGGCAGTCGACGAACTTCTGCACGCGGTTGGCGATGTCAAGGCTGCCGGTCAGCTTCTTTTTGATGTTCAGGCGGGCCTTTTCGGCCGATTCGCGGCTCCGCTTGTTGACGAGGACCTGATCGGCGATGCGGTCGGCCTCCTGCTTGTTTTCGATGAAGTAGACGTGCAGACGGTCGCGGAAGAACTCGGTCATGGCGTCCTGCACGAATTTATTCGTGATGGCCTTTTTGGTCTGGTTCTCGTAGGAGGTCTGCGTGGAGAAGCAGTTCGTCACGAGGACGAGGCAGTCGGCCACGTCCTGGAACGTGAGCTTCGACTCGCCCTTGGTATATTTGCCCGCCTGCTTGCAGTAGGCGTCGATGGCGTAGACGAAGGCGTTTTTGACGGCCTTTTCCGGCGCGCCGCCGTGCTCGAGCCAGGAGGAGTTGTGGTAATACTCCAGACGGCTGACGCGGTTGGAGAAGCACAGGGCGGCGGAGATGCGGACCTTGTACTCCGGCTTGTCCTCGCGGTCGCGGCCCTTGCGCTCGGCCTGCCAGAACTGCGGCATGGTGAGCGTCTGCTCGCCCGCGATCTCGTTGACATAATCCAGTATCCCGTTGGGATAGCAGTAGTCGGTCTTCGTGAATTTCCCGTCTTCCTCGTTGCGGAAGGTAAAGGTCACGCCCGCGTTGACGACGGCCTGGCGCTTGAGGATGTCCTCAAAGTACTCCTTGGGGATATCGATGTCGGTGAAGACCTCGAGATCGGGCTTCCAGCGGAAGACGGAGCCGGTGGCCTTGCGGTCGGTCGGTTCCTTTTTCATTTTGCCGACGAGCTCGCCCTTTTCAAAGTGGAGGGAGTATTTATAGCCGTCGCGGCGGATAGTGGCGTCGAAGTATTCGGACGAATACTGCGTGGCGCAGGAGCCGAGGCCGTTGAGGCCGAGGGAGAATTCGTAGTCGCCGCCGGTATTGTTCTGATATTTGCCGCCCGCGTAGAGCTCGCAGAAGACGAGCTCCCAGTTGTACCGCCCCTCTTTTTCGTTCCAGTCGACGGGACAGCCGCGGCCGAAGTCCTCGACCTCGATGGAATGGTCGGCAAAGCGGGTGACCAGGATCTGTTTGCCGTAACCCTCGCGCGCCTCGTCGATGGCGTTGGAGAGGATCTCAAAGACGGCGTGCTCGCAGCCCTCGAGGCCGTCGGAGCCGAAGATGACCGCCGGCCGCAGCCGGACGCGGTCCGCGCCCTTCAAAGACGAGATAGACTCGTTTCCGTAGGCTTTTTGTTGTTTCATGCGGATTCCTCACAATATTTCGTGCTGTAAGTTGGGCGAATGGCCCACTATATTGATTATACTATACTTTCTTTCCCAGCCAAAGTCAAGGTTTCCACTTCCGGCGGGGAGTTGTCGAAACCTCTCAAAAAGGAGATGGAAAGTTTGGTCTATTTTTTCCCGGCAGACGGTTGCAGTCCGGCGCGATTCGCGGTATCATTTATGGTGAACAAATATTAGCGTCAGTTGACAAGAGCCCACATGGTTTTCCCGGGCCTGGACAGCAGCTGGCGTCGTTATCCTCGTTGATGGGCGTCAGCCCATCTGCCTCGTCTGCCTGGCCATCTGCCGTCCATGCTCCGGGAAAACTCGAAGACCCGCCGGGCGCTCCGGCACGTTTTTCGCAAGGCAGAGGACGCAGACAGGCTGGCGCCTGTCAAGGACGATAACGCAGCGAAAGGCGGGCCGATGCGTCCTGCGGGCATGTGTGCCCTTGTCAACTGACGCTATTCTGTGCAACTACGAAGAAAAGGAAAAGAACATCATTATGGCAAAAATCGGATTTGATCTTGAAAAGTATCTGCGTCTGCAGTCTGAGCGGATCCTCGAGCGCGTGCACACCTTCGGCGGCAAGCTCTATCTGGAATTCGGCGGCAAGCTGTTTGACGATTATCACGCCTCGCGCGTGCTGCCGGGCTTCCTGCCGGACAGCAAGATGAAGGTGCTGCTGCAGCTCAAGGACCAGGCGGAGATCGTCATCGCCATCAACGCGGCCCACATCGAGATGAACAAGCGCCGGGGCGATCTCGGCATCACCTACGATCTGGACGTGATGCGGCTGATCGATACCTTCCGCTCCATCGGGCTGTACGTCGGCAGCGTCGTCATCACGCAGTACGCCGGGCAGCACGCGGCCGACCTGTTCCAGCGCAAGCTGGAGGCGCTGGGTGTGAAGGTCTACCGCCACTACCCCATCGCGGACTATCCCTCGAACATCAATCTCATCGTCTCCGACGACGGCTACGGCAAAAACGAGTATATCGAGACCAGCCGCCCCATCGTTATCGTGACCGCGCCGGGCCCCGGCTCGGGCAAGATGGCCACCTGCCTCAGCCAGCTGTATCAGGAGCACAAGCGCGGCGTGAACGCGGGCTACGCCAAGTATGAGACGTTTCCGATCTGGAATCTCCCGCTCAAGCACCCGGTCAACCTTGCCTACGAGGCGGCGACGGCGGATCTGGCCGACGTCAACATGATCGACCCCTTCCACCTCGAGGCCTACGGCGAGACGACGGTCAACTACAACCGCGATATTGAAATTTATCCGGTCCTTGAGACGATCTTCCGCTCCATCTTCGGCGAGTGCCCGTACAAGAGCCCGACGGACATGGGCGTCAACATGGCGGGCTTCGCCATCTGCGACGACGAGGTCTGCCGCGAGGCGTCGTATCAGGAGATCATCCGCCGCTACTTTGCCTCCGCCTGTGCTGTCAAGAAGGGCATCGCCATGCCCGAGGAGCTGCGCAAGCAGGAGATGCTCATGAACTCCCTGCATCTGGACGTCAGCATGCGCAGGACCGTCCCCGCCGCCCGGGCCAAGGCCGCCGAGACCGGCGCGCCCGCCGCCGCCATCGAGCTGCCGGACGGCCGGATCGTCACCGGCAAGACCTCCGGGCTCATGGGTGCGTCCTGCGCCGCCCTGCTCAACGCCATCAAGCTCTCCGCCGGGATCGACGACCGCGTGAACCTCATCTCCCCGATGGTCCTCGCGCCCATCCAGCATCTGAAGATCGAGCATCTCGGCAACTCCAACCCCCGCCTGCACACCGACGAGGTGCTGATCGCGCTGTCCATCAGCGCCGTCACGAACCCGACGGCAGAGCTGGCCATGGAGGCGCTGGCCTCGCTTCGCGGCAGCCAGGTGCATTCGTCCGTCATTTTGTCCTCCGTCGACGAGGGCATGTTCAAGCGTCTGGGCATGAACGTCACGTTTGAGCCTGTCTATCAGTCGCACACGCTCTATCATAAGTGAGGTACCGCATTCTATGGATCACCCGCGCAGCAAATTACCCGCCGTTCTCGCCATCCTGTTCTGCATCGCGCTGCTCGGCGGTGTAGGCGTGCTTCTTTGGAAGACGCTCCCGGAAAAGCAGCAGCCGCAGCAGGCCGAGACCATCCAGACCGACTCCGTCTTCTCCTCCGAGCAGACCGCCGTGGAGCCGGAGCGCGAAGCGCCGTATGAGGGCGAGCTGCCCGAGCAGGCCGAGGCCGCGCAGCCGGAGCAGCCGGACAGCGAGCAGCCGTCCGAGCCCGCCGCGGATCCCGCCGCGCCGGACGACACCCCCGTCACCGACGCGCAGAAGACCGCACAGGCCACCCTCGCCTCCATGACGGAGGATGAAAAGCTCTGGCAGCTGTTCTTCGTCACGCCGGAGGCCATCACGAACGTCAATACCGCTACGGTGGCCGGTGAGGCGACAAAAAATGCGCTCGCGCAGTACCCGGTCGGCGGCATCGTCTACTTTGCCAAGAACCTTGAAGACCGGGCGCAGGCCGCCGCGCTGCTCGCCAACACGCAGTCGTATGCGAAGATCCCGCTGTTTCTGGGCGTGGATGAGGAGGGCGGCACGGTCAGCCGCATCGGCGCAAACGAGGCGCTGGGCGGCACGAAGGTCGCCGACATGCGCTCCTTCGGCCAGAGCGCCGATCCCGCGCAGGTCTATGCCGCCGGGCAGACGCTCGCGGCCAATCTGACCGGCCTCGGCTTCAATCTGGATTTCGCGCCGGACTGCGACGTCGTCTCCGGCGTTGACAGCGTGATCGGCAGCCGCTCGTTCGGCTCGGATCCGGAGCTGTGCGCGTCGCTCGCGGGCGTCATCGTCAAGAGTCTGCGGGCAGAGGGCGTCGTCTCCTGCCTCAAGCACTTCCCCGGCTACGGCAGCGCCACGGTCGACGATCACAACGGCACGTCCATCGTGGAAAAAACGCTGGATGAGCTGGAAAGCTGCGACCTGGTCCCCTTCCAGTCGATCATCGCGCAGGAAGGGAGCGTCCCGTTCGTCATGGTCACGCACCTGTCCTACCCGAACGTGACCGGCAGCGACACGCCCGCCGATCTTTCCTCCGCCATCGTGACCGACATCCTGCGGGACAAGCTCGGCTACCAGAACGTCATCATCACCGACTCGCAGTCCATGTCCTCCATCACCGACCACTATTCCGCAGGCGAGGCCGCCGTACAGGCGCTTGCCGCCGGGTGCGACATGATCCTCATGCCGTCTGACCTGCAGGGCGCGTTCGACGCGGTCAAAGCCGCCGTGGCAGACGGCACGCTGACGCAATCGCGCATCGACGAGAGCGTGCTGCGCATCCTGACCGTCAAGGCGGAATACGGGATCTTACAGTAAAGCAAGCCAGCGCAGCCATACAGAAAGGAAGTGCATCCGATGTCCGTGAAGCCGAACAAAAAGCCCTCCTTTGCCCTGGGTCTGATCCTGATCCTGCTTTTGCTGGCTGCCGTCATTCTCGGCGGCAGCTGGGTGGTGCGGCAGGCCTTTCTGCCGCGGCAGTCCGATGCACGGCCGGCGGCGGCAGCCGTCTCCGGCCAGCCGGACGCTGCGGCGCAGCTGCCGGTCCAGACCGCGGAAGAGACCGTCTCCGGCGCACAGCCGGAGGCGGTCCCGGAACCTGCGGCCGAGCCGGAGCCGGAGCCCGCGCGCGTCACGCTGATGGCGGTGGGCGACGATCTGATCCACAACTGCGTCTACTGGTCCGCCGAGACGCCCGAGGGCGGCTACGACTTCACCCCGTTTTTTGACGATATCCGCCCCATCGTGCAGCAGTACGACCTCGCCTGCATCAATCAGGAGACCATTCTGGTCCAGGATCGATCGCTGATCGCGAGCTATCCGATCTTCGGCTCGCCCATCGAGGTCGCCGATGCGCTGGCGGACGCGGGCTTCAATGTGGTGACCTTCGCCGGGAACCACTGCTTCGACAAAAAGGAGACCGGCGTCACCGACACGCTCCGCTACTTCCATGAAACTTACCCCGACATCACGACGCTCGGCATCCACGACTCGGAGGCCGATGCTGCGGTCATCCCCATCGTGGAGAAAAACGGCATCCGCATCGCCATGCTGAATTTCACCTACGGGCTCAACAACTCCATGCCCGAAAAGCGCTGGATGGTGGATATGCTCTCGAGCACCGATACGGTCTGCGGCCGCATCGCGCAGGCCAAGCAGGAGGCCGACTTCGTCATCGTCTTCCCGCACTGGGGGACGGAGGACGAGCTTTCGCCGGATGAGAGTCAGCTGCGCTGGGCGCAGGAGATGGCGGACGCGGGCGCGGATCTCATCATCGGCGGCCATCCGCACACGCTGCAGCCGACCGGGCTGCTCACAGCCGCGGACGGCCGGGACGTTCCGGTCTACTACAGCCTCGGCAACTTCCTGTCGCACCAGAAGGAGATGATCAATCTGCTCGGCGGCATGGCGAGCGTCACGATCGTCAAGGACAAGGATGGCACACGCGTGGAGGAATACGAGCTGAAGCCCACCATCAACGTCATCCTCCGCGACCCTGCGTCCGGCTGGTATGACTACCGCCCCATGCTCCTGGAGGACTACACCCCCGAGCTCGCCGCCCAGAACCGCTTCACCGACTGCACCGTCGAAGCCATGCAGACTCTGTATGAGGATATCGTCGGATAACCAGAGGCTCCCCTCCCAGGGGCCGATTCCCCCTATCAGGGGGAAATGTCCCGAAGGGACAAAAGGGGTAGGGATGCTGGCAGCCGAAGGCTGACTGAGAGGTTGTATCAAATCTGCAGCGACCTCTCCGTCTCGGCTTACGCCGAGTCACCTCCCCTGGAAGGGGAGGCTTTGGAGGTGCGCACCCCAAGGCTTCCCCTATGAGGGGAAGCTGTCGCCGGAGGCGACTGATGAGGTGGACAGCGCCGCGCAGATGCAAGTGCCTCCACCTCATTCGTCACGGCTTCGCCGTGCCACCTTCCCCTCGTAGGGGAAGGCTTTGGGATGCTCTGCCGTCAATTTTCACGCGCATTTTCCTCCGGATGCTCATATACTAAGCAGGATCGCAAAAAGGAGGAAGCGTATGGACAGAAGATTTTGTGGGTTTACGGATCACGGGGATCTGGATGATCTGATCTTCCGGGACGAGGAATACGAAGTCAGCCGCCGCTGAGGCGGAAAAGCGTCTTCTCCGCGTGGGAAGGCGCTTTGCCTCTTTACATCCCATTTGTTTTCCTGTATAATATTCTTTGATAATTTTGAAAAGTGTGGGGAAACCATGATCGAATTTGATGAATATAAAGTAAAACTCAACAATATCCGGCCGAAGCTGGACGCGCTGTCCGACTCGCTCGGCATTGAGGCGGCGAAGGAGGAGATCGAACGTCTGCACGCGCAGATCGACTCCGACGGCTTCTGGGACAATCAGGAGGTCTCACAGAAGGTCATGAAGCAGAGCCGCCTGCTCGAGTCCAAGGTCGAGCTGTATGAGAGAATGTGCAGCCAGTGGGACGATCTTTACACGCTGTGTGAGATGGCCATCGAGGAAGGCGACGACTCCATGCTCCCCGAGCTGACCGAGGGCTATGCCCAGCTCGAGCAGGAGATGGAAAAGGCCCGGCTCGAGACGCTTCTGTCCGGCGAGTACGACAACAACAACGCCATCGTCTCCTTCCAGGCGGGCGCGGGCGGCACCGAGGCGCAGGACTGGGCCTCCATGCTCTACCGCATGTACACCCACTGGACTGAGCAGCACGGCCTGAGCTACAAGATCCTCGACTACCTCGACGGCGACGAGGCGGGCATCAAATCCGCCAGCATCCTCATCGAGGGCGAGAACGCCTACGGCCTGCTCAAGAGCGAAAACGGCGTTCACCGCCTCGTGCGCGTGTCTCCGTTCGACGCCAACGCCCGGCGGCAGACCTCGTTTGCCGCGGTCGAGGTCATCCCCGAGATCACCGATGACTCCAAGGACGTCGAGATCCGGCCCGAGGACATCGAGATGCAGGTCTACCGCTCCTCCGGCGCGGGCGGCCAGCACATCAACAAGACAAGCTCCGCCGTGCGCCTGATCCACAAGCCGACCGGCATCGTCGTCTCCTGCCAGACGCAGCGTGACCAGTTCCAGAACCGCGAGACCTGCATGCGCATGCTCCGCTCGAAACTCATTGAGATCAAAGAGCGCGAGCATCTCGACAAGATCTCCGATATCAAGGGCGCGCAGCTCAAGATCGAGTGGGGCAGCCAGATCCGCAACTACGTCTTCATGCCCTACACGCTCGTCAAGGACACGCGCACGGGCTATGAGACCTCGAACGTGAACGCCGTGATGGACGGCGGGCTCGACGGCTTCATCAACGCCTATCTCACCTGCCTTGCCACGAATACCTGGGTCACAAAGAGCTGATTTCTGTCCACTGTCACAGGCCGCCGAAGGCTTTCCGGCTGCCTGTGTTTGTGTCAAAAATGAAAAAGAGAGAAGATTTTTTTATGAAACGAAGACTGACCTGTCTGCTGCTCGCGCTGATTCTGCTCCTGGGTATGCTCCCTTCTGTCTGCGCAGCAAGCGACGAAGCGCAGACTGCAGCCGACGCGCTGCATACGCTCGGCCTGTTCAACGGCACCGGTTCCAACGCCGACGGTACGCCTATCTATGATCTTGACCGCACGCCCACGCGCCACGAGGCCGTGACGATGCTTGTGCGTCTGCTCGGCAAAGAATCGGACGCCAAATACGGCAAGTGGGAGCTACCCTTTACCGACGTGGACGCGTGGGCAAAGCCGTATGTCGGCTATGCCTATGCCAACGGACTGACCGCCGGTACCGGCGCTGCGACCTACAGCGGCGGCGCGAGCGTCACCTCTGCGCAGTACATCACGTTCGTGCTGCGCGCACTCGGCTATACGAGCGGCGTTGACTTCGAATGGGACCGCGCATGGGAGCTTTCTGACGAAATCGGGCTCACAGATGGCCGCTATGACGCGTCGACGACGGTCTTTACGCGCGGCGACGTGGCGCTCATCTCCTATCGCGCGCTGTCGCTCTGCCTTAAGGACACCGACACGCCGCTTTCCGCGACGCTGACGGCCAGCCGCACGCTCGACGGCTACTGGCACATCAATCACGAGACTGACGTTTCCTTTATTGAAGAGGTTCGCTACTACAGCGGCAATACCTATGCAAGCGCCACGATCTGTACCCTGAAGGATACCGGTCTGTACTATTATTCCTACGAGGAGGGCACGTTCTCCATCACGAACGGCGTTATGGATTACACGGAGCTTTCTGTTTCGTATTACTACTTTGCGGACGGAAAAACCACCTACTCCGAGATCGCGCGCAGCGGCCGATTCGATTTCACATGGAACGAGACCAGCTTTGCAGTGAGCTCATACTCCGAGCTGCCCGCGTGGACATATGACTGCGCCGAGGTCTATCCGGACGCGGAAAAACTCTTCCATGAGATCAAGGACTTCATCGATGAGAAAGTCCCAAAGACGACACAGCCCAACCAGCCCGCCGGCAGCACGACCGGCGCATCCGACCACGCGTCGCTCGCCGCAGCGGATTTCCGCGCCATCCGCGCCGCGTATTCCGAGGCCACGCCCAACTGCGCCTATGTCTACGAGTACACGAACGCGAACGGCGAGCAGGTCGTGCTGGTGTATGTGAGCTATAAGATCATTACCAACTGGAATAAACTCATCCTGCACAACCGCACGACCGGCGCGACCATCGAGGATCCAGCCAAATACTACGACAAGCAGGCCGACCGCGCCTGGGGCGCGTCGCGCTCGCAGTATCTGACGCTGGAAAACGAGGTGCTGAGCAATCAGCAGCAGATGCTCAAGGCCATGGTCAGCATCCTCAAGGGCCAGGGCAACACCTTCGGCGGTACCTACGTCGACGCGCAGACGCTCGCGCAGTAAATCCCCCTGCTTTTTCGGGCATTTTGCGCAAAACCGTGAAAATCCACTTGCATTCACCTGCAAATTATGATATGATTTTCTAGCTGTTTAATAGCAGCCTGATTGGATACGATCTCGGCGAGCCGTCTGCCGGCGAAGGGCGGCATATGGTTTGGAGGAATTATCATGAACGCTCTGCATACGATTTTAACGATCATTCAGGTCATCCTGGCTGTCGGCCTTGTTGTTATCGTGACCATCCAGTCCGGTAAATCCGCGGGCCTGTCTGGCGCCATTGCCGGCGGCAGCGGTGATACCTATCTCGGCAAGAACAAGAACAAGGGTCTCGATGCCAAGCTCGCCCTCGCCACCAAGTGGGTCGGCGGCGTGTTCATCGTCCTGACGCTGGTCCTGAACCTGTTCTGATCTGTGATCCAAAGCTGCAGCGATACCCGGCCTGGCTGGGTATCGTTTTTTATCTGCCGCCCCGGACTCTCCCGGGCGGTTTTTTGGAGGAAGTCATGCCGAAACAAACCTGGAAGACGCTCGCGCCGCAGCTCCGGCTGGTCTGGCAGCTGAGTCTGCCCGCCATTCTGACGCAGATCACGACGATCGCCATGCAGTATATCGACTCTGCCATGGTCGGCGCGCTGGGCGCGGACGCCTCGGCAGCCATCGGCCTCGTGGCCTCGAGCACGTGGCTGTTCGGCGGCGTGACGACCGCGGTGTCCGCGGGCTTTTCCGTGCAGGTCGCGCACCGCATCGGCGCGGGCGAGGACACCGAGGCCCGGACCGTCGTCCGGCACGGGCTGGCGGCGGCCCTGACGCTGGCGGCGCTGCTGGCGCTGCTGGGGCTCGGCATCTGCCGGAAGCTCCCCTGCTGGCTCGGCGGCGGCGCGGAGATCTGCGCGGACGCGAGCGCGTATTTTCTGACGTTTTCGCTGATGCTGCCGTTTTCGCAGCTCAATTCGCTGACCGCGGGCTTTTTGCAGTGCGCGGGCGACATGGTCACGCCGAGCGTGCTCAACGCGGTGATGTGCGGGCTGGACGTGGTCTGCAACGCGCTGCTGATCCCGCATTTCGGCGTGCTCGGCGCGGGGATGGGCACGGCGCTGGCCTGCGCGCTGGTGAGTCTGGCAATGGCCTGGTGCTGCTGCGTGCGCAATGCGCAGCTGCGGCTGCGGCGCGGCGAGGCGCATGCGTTCCGACCGGAGATCTTAAAGAAAGCATTCCGCATCGGCGCGCCGGTGGCAGTGCAGGAGATCGCCATGAACGGGGCGATGGTCGCCTCGACCATGATCCTGGCGCCGCTGGGCGCGGCGGCCATCGCGGCCAACTCCTTCGCGGTGACGGCGGAGAGCCTGTGCTACATGCCGGGCTACGGCGTCGGCTCAGCCGCGACCACGCTTGTCGGCCGCAGCGTCGGCGCTGGTGACGCCGCGCAGGCCCGGCGGTACGGGAACATCTGTACGGCCCTTGGCGGCGCGCTGATGGGCTGCACGGGGCTTCTGATGATGATCTTCTGCCCGTTCGTGTTCCGGCTGCTGACGCCGGTCGCAGAGGTCCGGACGCTTGCGGCGCAGGCGCTGCGGATCGGGCTGCTGGCGGAGCCGCTGTTCGGCGTGTCCATCGCGGCGGCGGGCGCGCTGCGCGGCGCGGGCGACACGCTCGTGCCGAGTCTTCTGAACCTCGGCAGCATCTGGATCGTCCGGCTGGGGCTGTCGCTGCTGCTCGTGGGGAAGCTTGGGCTGCGCGGCATGTGGATCGCGATGGCGATCGAGCTGTGCGTCCGCGGCACGCTGATGCTCTGGCGGCAGAAGACCTCGAAGTTCTACGAAACACAGAGCAGGCTGCACGGAGGCTGAAGCAGCCCAAAGGCTCCCCTCCCAGGGGCCGATTCCCCCTATCAGGGTGAAATGTCCCGAAGGGACAAAAGGGGTAGGGATGCTG
>CDZG01043000.1_pt1:0-7500 | contig 11988 bp, 8 predicted proteins | sample 557741 | NCBI WGS metagenome assembly CDZG01 (sample SAMEA3182086, study PRJEB8094) | gut metagenome | biome: human; feature: gut; material: Stool; isolation source: human stools | place: Canada | collected 2013-01-21
TGCAGAAAGAACGGATTTTACCATTTTTCTGTAAGTGCCCATCTTCATGCATCTTTTTTAAACTACCCCGGGACGTTCCCCCGAAAGGGACCGTTGTGTCCAAGGGGTTTTACCGCATGTTGCTGTCGCAACTAGCACGGAACATGCCCTCTGTACAGAGAAAGACGCCGTGCCCCCACTTTTGTTATTTTTTTCACAATATATGCCCCCATCCAGCGGATGACAAGTCCCCTGCCCTGACCTATACTGCCCATGCCGCCCCCGCATACGGGAGGCCTGCCCCGAACACAACCATCCTGTCCTACAAGGAGTCATCCCATGAAAGAGATCAGAGCTGCCGCGCGTGAGCGCATGAAGGGTCACTGCCGCGTTTGTCCCGTTTGCGACGGCAAGGCCTGTGCCGGCGAAGTGCCCGGCATGGGCGGCCTGGGCACCGGTGCCAGCTTCCGCAACAACCGCGAGGCCCTCAATGCCTGCAAACTCAACATGACGGCCCTGCACGACGCCCGCGAGCCCCGCACCGGCTGCACCATCCTGGGCATCGACCTGAGCTTCCCCGTCATGGCGGCCCCCATCGGCGGCGTCTCTTTCAACATGAGCGATGCCATGAGCGAAGACGACTACATCTTCGCCATCCTGGAAGGCAGCCGCGCCGCCGGTGTCATCGGCTGTACCGGTGACGGCGTGCCGCCCTTCATCATCGACGCCGCCGTCAAGGCCCTGAAGGCCTGCAACGGCCACGGCATCCCCTTCATCAAACCCTGGGAAGGCAAGGAACTGTTCGAAAAGATCGACCGCGTGCTGGCCGACGGCAGCCCCATCCTGGGCGTGGACGTGGACGCCGCCGGTCTCATCACCCTGCGCAAGATGGGCCGCCCGGTCATGCCCATGTCCGTGACGGAACTGGAGACCGTGGTGCGCTATGTGCATGACATGGGCCGCAAGTTCATCGTCAAGGGCATCATGACCCCCGACGACGCCCATCGCGCCATCGACGCCGGCTGCGACGCCATCGTGGTCTCCAACCACGGCGGCCGCGTGCTGGACCACTGCCCCGGCACCGCCACCGTGCTGCCCGCCATCGCCGATGCCGTGCGCGGCAGGATCACCATCCTGGCCGACGGCGCCGTGCGTGACGGCGTGGACGTGCTCAAGATGCTGGCCCTGGGCGCCGACGCCGTGCTGGTGGGCCGCCCGCTCTGCATCGCGGCCATCGGCGGCGGTGTGGAAGGCGTGACCAGGTACTGGCAGCAGATGCAGGGCCAGCTGGTGCAGGCCATGCTGCTCACCGGCTGCGCTTCCCTGGCCGACGTGCGCGAGCACATCATCTACCGCGGCTAGTTGCTGACGCATCTCAGGGAGGGGCGGCCGCCCCTCCCTGTTTCCGTTTGCCCCGGCAAGGTGCCGCCCTCTGCGGGGCCCGGCACCGGCGGCCTCCCCTGCCTGCCCCCGCGGCAGGTTCTTTTTTTCAAAGGACAGCATCATGCAGTTTTCCGTGGATACCGACCGCTGTGTCTCCTGCGGCCTGTGCCTTTCCGACTGTCTGCCCCGCGCGCTGGGCATGGACGAGGAAGGGCACCCCTACATCAAGGACGAACGCCTGTGCATGCACTGCCACCACTGCCTGGCCCTCTGCCCCACGGGCGCCATCAGTGTGGACGGGCACAGCCCCGACGCCTCCCGGCGTCTCCTCAATGCCTGGCCCCGGCCCGAACAGCTGGAGACCCTCATCAAGGGCCGCCGCTCCGTGCGCCAGTACCGGCCGGAAAACGTGGACCCGGCCCTGCTGCGGCAGGTGCTGGACGTGAGCGCCCACGCCCCCACCGGCGTCAATGCCCGCAAGCTCTGGGTGGGCGTCATGGACGACATGGACCGCATGCAGGCCTTCCGTGAGGACGTCTATGCCCGTCTGGCGGACAAGGCCCTCCACAATGCCCTGCCCCAGTGCCGCCGCACGGCCTTCTTCGCCGCGGCGCCGCGCCTGTGGAAGGAACAGGGCATCGACGGCATCTTCCGCGGCGCGCCCCACTTCGTGCTGGTGGGCAATGCCAAGGACGCTCCCTGCCAAGAGCAGGATCCGCTCATCTACCTTTCGTACCTGGAGCTCTACGCCCAGAGCCTGGGCCTGGGCACCACCTGGTGCGGCCTGCTCTACTGGTGCCTGCAGCTCATGCTGCCCGAGCTCCTGCCCGAGCTGGGCCTGCCCGAGACCCACAGCTTCCAGTATGCCATGCTGCTGGGCGAGCCCGCCATCCGCTACGCGCGCACGGTGGAATACGGCCCGGCCACCGTGCACCGCATCCAGTGGAAGTAAGCCTTTTCCAGCCTGGCCGGAGCGGAGGGCAAGACCTCCCCGCCCGGCCATGACGGACGGCGGCATGCGGGATCCTTTCCGTACGGCCGCCGTCTCTTTATCCGGCCCTGTCGCCATGATTGCCGCCTCCGGGCCGTCCGCCGGCGTTGACCCGGGCGCGTCTTTCCTGCACCATCTTGACAGTACGGCCATCAAAGACTATTTTGCCAAATGACCAAATAAAGGGACAGCATGCAGCACAACAAGGAATTCATCGCGGCACAGGCCCGGATCTTCAAAGCCCTGGGGCACCCCAGCCGCCTGCTGATGGTGGATGCCCTGCGCGACGGTGAAAAATGCGTCTGTGACCTGCAGGCCCTGGTGGGGGACGACATGTCCACCGTCTCCAAGCATCTGGCTGTCCTGCGTGACGCCGGTGTGGTCACCCGGCGCAAGCAGGGCGTGAACATCTATTACAGCCTTGCCCTCTGCTGCCTGGACCAGTTCCTGGCCTGTACCGGCCAGTTGCTGGAAAAACGCATCCTGAGCCAGATGGACATGCTGCGAAACCATTAGGCAGGCCCGCTGCGGCGGGATTTTTTTACCTTTAAATTTGGCAATTTTACCAATAAGGAATATTTTATGGGCCAGACCCCTTCCGCGCCACGTCCTCTTTCCGCCCCGCGTTACGCCCTGACATTGCTGGCCGTGCTGCTGGCCTGGACGGGCCTGTATGTGTCCATCCAGCCTCTGGCCACCTGGCTGACCTTCGACCTGCTCTCCCTGGCGCCCGGCGGGGCTCCGGGCCTGGCCCTGGAATTTTTCCTCTATGACAGCGCCAAGATCCTGCTTTTGCTGGTGCTGATGGTCTATTGCATCGGCTGGCTGCGGGCCGGGCTGCATGTGGAGCGGGTGCGCGACTATCTTTCCGGCAAGGGCCGGGGCATCGGCTATCTGCTGGGGGCCATGTTCGGCGCCATCACGCCCTTCTGTTCCTGCTCCAGCATCCCGCTCTTCCTGGGCTTCACCATGGCCCGCATCCCGCTGGGCATCACCATGGCCTTCCTCATCACCTCGCCGCTCATCAACGAGATCGCCGTGGTCCTGCTCTGGGGCCTGCTGGGCTGGAAGTTCACCGTGGTCTATGTGGTCGTCGGCATGGTGGCTGGCATGCTGGGAGGCTGGCTGCTGGACCTGCTCCGCGCCGAGCGCTGGTTGCAGCCCTTCCTGCGCGGCATGCTGGGTGTCTCCGGCCAGGCGGCACGGGATGAGCGCGAGACCCGTCTGGGGCTGGAAGAGCGGCACCGTTTCGCCTGGGACGAGATGACGGGCATCTTCCGCCGCGTCTGGCGCTGGGTCATCATCGGCGTGGGCCTGGGGGCGCTCCTGCACGGCTTCGTACCGCAGGACTGGTTCGCCGCCCATCTGGGACAGGGCCAGTGGTGGTCCGTCCCGGTGGCCGTGCTGGTGGGCATCCCCCTGTACAGCAACGTCACGGGCGTGGTGCCCATCATGGAGAGCCTGCTGCTCAAGGGCCTGCCCGTAGGCACCACCCTGGCCTTCTGCATGAGCACGGTGGCCGCCAGCCTGCCCGAGATACTCATGCTCAAGCAGGTCATGCGCTGGCAGCTGCTGGCCCTTTTCCTGGGCCTGCTGCTGGTCATCTTCACCCTGGTGGGCTGGCTGTTCAACAGCCTGCAGCTCACGCTGTTCTAGGCAGACCGGGCCCGTGCCTGAACGCAGCACGGGCCCTTCCCGGCATCGGCGGGAACGGCAGGGACGGGGGCGGCCCTTCCCCAGCCGTATGCGGAGAGCAGCCCCCCGCACAGCCCGTTCCCGCACTTCCTCTCAATATCCTGAAGGAGACAGCATCATGATCATCAAAGTCCTTGGTCCCGGTTGCTCCAAATGTGTCGAAGCCTACGAGATCGTCAGCAAGGCGGTGGCTGCTTCCGGCAGCGACGCCACGGTGGAAAAAGTCACCGACCTGCGGGAGATCATGGCCCTGGGCGTGCTGGCCACCCCTGCGGTGGTCATCGATGGCGGCATCATGTGCACGGGGCGCGTCCCCGGTGCGGAAGAAGTCCGGGGCTGGCTCGGCGCCTGAGGCTTCCGGCGGTCACGCCATACCCATGCAAGTGCCGGTCGCGCAGTACCCGGTGAGGCCTGGTTGCGCGACCGGTGCCACACATTCACGGGGCCCGGGCTGCGGGCGCAGGCGCCCCCCTGTCCGCTGCCCTGATGCCCGGTATCCAGACCGCCCTTTCCCGGACCACATCCTGCCGGTCACCCGTCCCCCCCACGAGCCGTGCAGCCCGCATGCTCCGCCCTCCGGCTCCCTGGCCTTCGGCCTTTGCCCCTCCGGCCCCGCGCGCTGTCCTGCTCCTGCACGGCAGGGCCCTCGGCCTGTCCGATCCCGGCAGGGCCAGACCTCCGCCCCTCCTGAACCAAAAATCCCCTGCCGCCCAAAAGCGACAGGGGACAACGCGTCAAACGTTTATGGCTGGTTAGACCATGCGGGCAATGATGTCCATGCGTTCACCGCGCAGCAGGGCGATGGGCGGCACTTCGATGAGCGTATGGCAACCGGCCTGCATGCGGGTCGTGGCGCGGGCGCAGGAGACCAGCACCTGGGCGGTCAGGGCGGGGTTGTTGATGCGCATGTCGAACTTGAGGATCTGGTTGTCGGTCATGCCGGAGGCACCGGTGCGCTCCATGAGCACGCCGTGGGACTGGTCGGCCACGAAAGCCAGTTCTTCCCGGTCACGGCACTGGCGCACGTCCAGCGGATCGTGGGCGAAGTAATCGTCGGCCTTGATGCGGGCCGTCACCTCAGCCAGGTTCTCGCCTTCCTCCAGCACCACATAGACCAGGCGCGAATGACGGCCGCCCCCCACGGGGATGGTGATGGACACGGCATCGGCCACGCCCTTGATGGCGCGGGCGGCCACGGAATGGCCCATGGAACGGCCACGGCCGAAGTTGGTGAAGGTGGTGCCGCGGGGCACCATGGCTTCGAACAGGGCACGCAGCACGGAGTCCGTGCCGGGGTCCCAGCCGGCGGCGGTGATGCTGACGCTGTTGCCGGCCCTGGCGGCGGCATCCAGACGCGCCACGGTGGCGGGGATCTCGGTGTGGATATCGAAGCTGTCCACGCAATTGTAACCCTGCTTCAGAAACGCTTCCGCCGTGTCCGGGATGCTGCGCGAAGGCCCGCACAGGGCGATGACGTCAGGGCGGCCCTGGGCAGCTTCCAGGCTGGCCAGATCGGCGAATTCGGGCAGGCCGCGCAGGGCCTGGCCCTGCGTACCCAGGGATTCGGCACGACGGATCACGCCGAGGCACTGGCAATCAGGAGTGGCAAGGGCCGCTTCCACCACACGGGTACCGATATTGCCGAGACTGTGGACGGCAAGGGTAAACTTTTTCATATGCATTCCTTTGGCAAAAAAACAGGAGCGGCCTTCTGGCCACTCGCAAGACTTTCCTGACCTGGTCAGTAGGCCATTTTTTTAGATGGAAGTGCCGCCCGTCGTCAAGGGCAAGGTGGTCTCCCCCATGCCCCGCTGCCTGCCGCAGAGCGCAGGCGCAGGGCGGCCCTTTTGCCGCTCTCCCTTCTGGCACAAAAGGGGTCCCCCCACTCAGCGTAGCACGCAAAATATGTTCCAACCTTCCGCAACCCTTGATTTTTCAAAAAACAGCCGGAACTTGCCCCATGGCAAGTGATAATGGGTTGCCTGCTGCCGGAAAGTGTGCTTAGGTAACACGACCCATATGGGAATCAACCGACAGCCCCGCTGTCCAACGCATCGAGGTATGTATGAAAAAAATTTCGTTCCTGCTGGCCTGCGCCCTGCTCCTGTCCACCGCCTCCCTCGCGTCGGCTGCCTGCTCTCCTGAGGAAGCTCAGAAGAAGGCCAACGAATTCGCCGCTGCCGTTCAGAAAAAATCCCAGGCCGATCCGCAAGGCTATGCCAAGATCATGCAGGAGTTGCAGCCCCAGCTGCTGAAAGTCCAGCAGGAACAGAATCTGGAAAATATGTGCAAGTTCTATGACGATGCTCTGGAAAAGCTGAAGTAAGTCATTGCCTGCCCAGGAGGTGGCCGAAGCCACCTCCTTTTTTTTAATGAAGAAGACCTCCTGCCACGCGGGAGGTCTTCTTCATTGAAACCGGCAAAGCGGCGGGATAGAAGTCCTGCCGCTGGGGGATCGGGCAGGCAGACGCGCCGTGCGGAGGCGCGCCATACAAAAAAGACCCCCTCGCGCTGAAAGCGGCAAGGGGGTCTCGAACGATCTTTGGCAGCGGCCTACTTTCCCACATGACGTTATGCAGTATCATCGGCGATGGAGAGCTTAACTTCCGAGTTCGGAATGGGGTCGGGTGTACCCTCTCCTCTATGGCTACCAAAGAAATTTGTCAAAATATTGAAACAGGGATGGAAGGTTTTTTCGAGAAACAAGACGCACGGGCTATTAGTACTGGTCAGCTCCACCCCTCACAGGGCTTCCACCTCCAGCCTATCGACGAGGTCGTCTACCTCGGCCCTTCAGGACTTGCGTCAGGGAGAACTTATCTTAAGGCAGGCTTCCCGCTTAGATGCTTTCAGCGGTTATCCCTTCCACACATAGCTACCCTGCTGTGCCGTTGGCACGACAACAGGTCCACCAGTGGTGTGTCCATCCCGGTCCTCTCGTACTAGGGACAGGCCCTTTCAATTCTCCTACGCCCACAGAAGATAGGGACCAAACTGTCTCACGACGTTTTAAACCCAGCTCGCGTACCACTTTAAACGGCGAACAGCCGTACCCTTGGGACCTGCTTCAGCCCCAGGATGTGATGAGCCGACATCGAGGTGCCAAACCGCATCGTCGATGTGAACTCTTGGATGCGATCAGCCTGTTATCCCCGGCGTACCTTTTATCCAATGAGCGATGACCCTTCCATTCGGGATCACCGGATCACTAACACCTACTTTCGTACCTGCTCGAGATGTCTCTCTTGCAGTCAAGCTCCCTTCTGCGTTTGCACTCGACGGCTGGTTTCCAATCAGCCTGAGGGAACCTTTGCATGCCTCCGTTACATTTTGGGAGGCGACCGCCCCAGTCAAACTACCCACCAGACACTGTCCTCTTACCGGGTAACGGCGAAGAGTTAGGGACCTGAACAAACAAGGGTGGTATTTCAACGTTGCCTCCCCCCATACTG
>CDZG01018931.1_pt1 | contig 11826 bp, 9 predicted proteins | sample 557741 | NCBI WGS metagenome assembly CDZG01 (sample SAMEA3182086, study PRJEB8094) | gut metagenome | biome: human; feature: gut; material: Stool; isolation source: human stools | place: Canada | collected 2013-01-21
GTTCCTCAGTCCCAGCCTGGCGCAAATAAGTAATACTGCATATGTACGTTTGCCACTCTGCGTAGTACGGTCGATAGATGCCAAACAGGTTTCAATATCATCTGTACTGTAAACGGTAGGTACGCCTCTATGACGTCGAATTTTTGGAACAAAACAACTCAGATTAGTGGGCATCCACCCATTTTCCGCAGCAAAGCTAAGGAACTCGCGGATTGTACTGCGAAAGTGGTTCTGGTCTGTGGACGCTTCAAACGCAGCAGCTATATGATTAATACTGATATCCTCCAACTTTTTCGCGTTTTGTGTCTCAATAAATGAGAGAAACAGTGACAATATACGCAGCCGAGTCCTAACATCATATGTGTTCTTTAGCCGCCGTTTAAGCCGTTCCTCAAAGAACGGAATTACCCAGTCAAAGCAAGACGATTTCAAGTGATAGCCGTTTTCCAAATGCCTCAAACGGATATCTTGACCTTTGGCAATATCGTCCAGTTTATTCAGCGCAATCCTATACTGCTCCATGAAACGAGGTCCTCGGTAGGCTGATAGTTTTTCCTTTTCCTCTAAAAAAGATCTCGCCAGAACTTTTGAATAGCTGTTTTCGCCTTGTGTTAGGGCATACTCGTAAAATTGTGAGTATGCCCTTTCATGCCGTTCGATGGTATTTTTTGCATTGCCCCGTCTTTTCATTTCAGACAGTACGGCATCAACCATTGATTCTAATGAGCAAGCTTGCTTCATACTGCATCACTCCTTTGAAAATTTTACTGTATCAGCGACTATTTTCATTATCCCAAGGTGTGCGCAGACAGACAAGCGCAAAATATTATGTGAGGTGTTTTTATGAAAAATCCCTTATTTCAAGTCATTTCGCCCACCACCGCCCTCGTGACAAACTCGTCACATATTATCTGTTATGTGCTTGAGCACATAAGAGGTAACAATGAAGATCCCCGATGCCCGCACAAGCGGGCATCGGGGATCTTGTTTATCGTGGCTGCTTTGCGGTGTCTCTTAGTACATGCCGTCCTTCAGAATCGCAACTTTTTGAAGCAAAACGCATATAACAAAAAACGTAGATTTTCGTAGAGTTATCAATGCTTTGAGCCGCTTTTTGAAGTCTCCTTGATTTTAAGAAAATTCACACATTTCTACGCAAATCTACGCCACTTGGCAGGAAATTGGCGTAAGTTGTGGCGTAAGCCAGCCAACTTCGTACAATGAAAATTATAGGCTGCTGGCGATCTGTTCAAAGGCTCTCTCGACAGAATCAAAGCTGCTGTGCGTATAGACGTCCAGCGTCACACTGGCGTTGGAATGTCCCATCAGATATTGCAGGCTCTTCACATCAAGCCCCGCCTGTTGGACGTTGGTGCAGAACGTATGCCGCAGCACATGAGGCGTGATCCGAGGGACAGGCTTGCCGTATGCCTTTTCAAATCGCGCTTGCAGACCTCGCATATAGTTCTCCAAGTGCATAGCGACCTTCGGCATCCCAGATTTGTCCAGAAAGAGGAAGCCGCTGTGACCGTCCACCAGCAATTCCACCTTAGGGGGTGTTCTGGCTTTCACCACTCGCATCAGCGCCATGTAAACCGCATCCGTCATGGGGATATTTCGGATGCCGCTTTTGGTTTTGGGCGGTGTGACAAAATAGGGCTTCTCCGCCGTTCGGCACAACTGCCGCCGCACATGGATACAGCGCCGGTCGAAATCAATATCTGCCCGTGTCAGACCGTACAGCTCGCTCACACGCAAGCCGGTTCCCAGCAGAATTACAATGTCATCGTAGTAATTTCCGCCGCAGTCCTGCACGAATTGCAGGTATCTCTCCTGCTGCTCCTTAGTCAGCGCGTCACGCACATAGGCATCCTTCGGCACCACGTCAGACAGCTTGAATTTGAACGGATTCTTGCGGATGATGTCATCATCCACCGCCATTTCAAACGCCGGCCTGACAACGCTTTGCAACACACCGATGGTGTTTTGCTTGATGCCGCCGTCGTGCAGGAACACAAGCCAGCCCTTTGCGTCGGATAGCTTTACAGTCTTGATCGGCTTCTGTCCGAATGGGTCGGCATGAATCCGCTTGACCGCAGAACCATAAGACCGCAGGGAGTTTTGCTTCAAGCCCCGTTTCAGGTTCATGTAGCGGTCAACCAGCTCCGCCACGGTCATTTCACCCGCTGCGTAGTCGATGCCGTCCGCCATGTCGCGCCGCAGCTCGTCCTCTTTCTTTCGCAGCTCTGTCAGGGATTTGGCGTAAATACAACGCCGTTTCTTGTGTATATCGGTATAACGATAGTCATAGGTACCGTTTGCTCTCTGGCTTTCGCCGTCCTTCAAAACGCGGCCCTTGCTATCCTTGCGCTTTTCAGACAATCTCAATTACTCCTTTCCAGCGAAAAGCGCATGTAGGGTTTGTATTAGTATACCATACCCCACACGCGCTTTCCACATATTTTTATATCGAATAGGACGAATCCAAAAACCTTTCAAATGCTCTACGCTTAATAAGGCGTTTGTTTCCGTTCCACAGTACAAACGGGCAGTTATTCTCGTTTGTCATATCTCGCAGTTTGTTGATGCCGATTCCAAAGTAGGCAGCAGCTTCCTCAAGGTTAAGATTCGCTTTTTCCCATATAGGGACACTATTGACCGCCACGAGGATCACCTCACAGCTGCTCCTCGTCGAACAGATAGCCTTGAAATACCGTACCGTCTCCGGTAATGAAACGGCCTCGCGCATCCTTGGGTATCTGTTCGGCGGCGCTGGTGTTGTCGAGTATGATTTGCGAAAGTACGCTGTCCGCCCTGCCGCAAACACGGAAATCCATGTTATTGCGTATCTGGCCGGGAATGATCGTTGCGTCCGGCCTCTGCGTGGCAAGAATAAGGTGGATGCCGAACGCCCGCCCCTGCCGCGCGATGGTGGACAGCCTGCTTTCAATTTGCGCCAGTAGCTTCTTCCGCTCGTTGTCGGCTCCGGTCTTGTCCAACATCTCCGCCACCTCGTCACAAGCGAATATGAGCCGTGGGAGCGGCTGCTCCGTAGTCTCGTTGTAGGCGTCAATGTTTGGACAGCCCAGCGCCTTAAACGCGCTCTTGCGATATTCCAGTACCGCCACAAGCTGGTCAAGGGTATCGCGCAAATTTTCCTCCGTGAAGCACATCCGGCATTTCTCATGCCAGACCTTGGGAAAATCAACGCCACCTTTGAAATCCGCAATATAAACTTCTGCGCCTTTGTGGAGCGCCTGCATAAGCAGCAGTTTCAGCAGGACGCTCTTTCCGCTGCCCGTGGAGCCGCCTAAGAGAATATGCGGAATGTGCGCGAGGTTGACTGTCACAGGGCCGGCGTAGCTTTCCCCCAGCACAAGCACAAAGCTCTTAGGAGAAAGATAGCTGTCCCTCCATTTCAGAACTTCCGGCAAATCGTCATCAGCAGAGACAGAATACACCAGCACACGACTCCTGCCCTTGGCGTAGGCCAGCTTGACAATGGTGATTCCCAGCGCCGTTTCGATGGCAAGGCATTTCTTTTCCCATTCTTGTAGAGGGATGCTCTGGTTGCGGAACTCCCATATTGTGACACGGGGATTATCCTTGTCGCGGCGCTTGCGGAGCAAATCGGGCGGCATCCCCGCGTGGTTTATGAGGCCGATACATTGAAGCTGGTCTTTCGCCGCCCGTCTGCCAAAGGGATAGAGCAGGAGCGTCAGCAGTGCCAGACCTCCAACAAACAAATAGGCTGTTACAGCGTGTTCCATTGCGGCCTTGAGAATGGGGGAAATTAACTCGATATGCTTCACCTGTTCGCGCAATATGGCCTGCTTTGTGGCAACGTACACAGCGCCAACAAGAAAAAGCGCATGGAAGAAAAGCTTGACCGGAAAATCAGGGGTACCGCGAAGCTGACGAAGGAGGTCATGCCAATAGGCGCGGCGCTCGATTTTTTTCTTATCTTCTCTTGTCATGGAAAGGCACCTCCCTCGGCGGTTTACCCTTGCGAAACTCCTTCACGCAGCCGATACGCCGCAGGAATGCCCGCCACGTCTCCAGCTCAGAGCGCTGAACTTCCGTATACTGTTCGTCCAAAGAGATATTGGAAGTGATGTAGACAGTGGTATAGCAGGCCGTGCGGTCGTGGTATCGCGCTGGGAGCTGCAAAGGGTAAATATCCAAATAATTGAGCATGGCGGCAATTGGGATCTGACTGTGAAATTCTTCAAACACCAACACGGGCTGTCCGTGGTAGGCATCGAATTTCGTGCCATTCTTGCCACCGTAATCGGTAATGCGGCAGATATCCTCCGGCTTGTGGGATGCAAAAATGCTTCGCGTCTTTCCGGTTCCGCTGTCACCATAGAAGTAAAGCACCTGAACAGCGCGGTTTTCTTTCATATACCGCTCTGCCTGCAGGGTGTCCCGCATCTCGTCAATGCCTTTGAGCCGAAATGCATAGGACGGCTTCTGCCGAATGATTTCGGCATTGGTCATACCCTGTTCCACACAGCCCATGAGGGCATACATGGAGGGGGAATCCTCCTCGGCTTCCGTGGGAATGTCACCAAACTCAAAGAAGGTTCCCTCGACAGAGGTTTCCACCTTTTTCGTGTCAGCCCATTTCCCGCTTTTGGTGATGTAATCTCTATTTGCCACGGAGCCTTTCATGCTCTTTTCGATGTGAGCAGGTGGAAAGCGGTTCTTTATGGTACTGAATCGAATCGGAGAATGGGAAAACAGATAGATATGCGTATGATAGGTCCCGCTCTCGCCAATCTCGTCTGCGAGGCAAAAATACCTTGGATGAAACAGATGCAGCCTTTCGATGATCGTATCATGGTCAAGGCCGCAGTCTTTTGGATTGTTGATGGTCAACGACCATCTGCGGCTTTGTGGGTCTTGTGCAGCCATGTCATGGTCTCCTTTCTTTGCTACCGCTACCTTGCTGCCCCACGGTAATACTTACCGTGGGGCAGCGGGGCGGCGCTGGCGCTGCCGCCGGGGGATATTTTCCTTGATGGAAAATATCGGTTCCCCGTCTGCTGCGCCCTGGCCGCCCGGTTGCGACCGTCAATTTTTCCTGACGGTAGAAATGCCGGTGGCCTTTGCGGTGAGCTGGACATGCCCTTGAGACTCATAAGCGGTCACCTCAAGGTCGGCAAACTCGACCTCAATAAAGCCTTCCGGCTTTTCCATGAGCTGCTTACCGTCAATGCGGACACCGATTTTCTCAAGGCTGTGTGCAGGCAGCGCAACGATATAGCGATAGCCGGTCACGGTATCCGTGCGCTTGCCATCTTTATACTCATACGCCGGCGCAACATCCACCAACAGCTTCTTTGTCCCCAGCGAGGCGGGGTCGATCCGAAGATCGCGAATATTCAACATGGGTAATACCTGTTCCTTTCATAAGTGTACCGTGCAGCGTTGATCGGACGCCGCTGGGTTGGTAGGAATGAAGCAATCCAGATTGCAGGGATAGAATAACAAAAGGCGGAGGACAATACTTATTCCGCAATGGAATAACTTTTGTCCTCTGCCTCACCTTTACAGATTGCAGTCCGGCAGCGCCGGAAAGCCTTTCGCTATTAAATAATCATCTGCCTCGTTCAAGACTGCTTGCAATTCTTCGTTTGATACACCTCTGTAATTCTGTTCTGCTTGTGAGTAAAGCCGGATCAGCTCCAAATAACATTGGTGGACAGGCTTTGCCGGGGAAAACGCTCTTTCACACCTTGCCAAATAATCTACGGCTTCATCCTCGTTCAATCTCAGAACTAGACAGAGGCTCACCAGCGTTTCCACAGGGACGTTTTGAATGGTTTCGTTCACGATCTTATTTAACCTTGATTGACTCATTCTCGCACAAACGGACAGCTTGTTTTGAGATAGTCCTACTCTGCGTGCATAATAATCTGTGTACAGCCCGAATGAGGCTGTATCGCTTAATTCAGATGGCCTCGGTCTGGAAGAACAGAACAAGGAAGTTCCATTCCGTTCCTAAAGTCACGCAAACCTTTGTTTTCTTCATTTGTTGGCCCAACCGCCGGAGGTGCTGAGTATGCGGGGAAAAAGGGGGTTGCTGTAAGTGCTGGGAAAAGAGCAGCAAATCACCATACGCACCACCTCCTGCTTTGAAATGGGTTGCCGTTGGGTATTGTTCCCTCCGGCAGCGGGCCAACTTATACCGTCATATTTTCAAAAAAGGATAGAAAAAAGCACGGCTTTCTTCAAAGTCGTACTTCATCAATTTGGTAGTCTAAAAACTACTATTCTCATCCACTTTTCTTGGAAAAGGGCATATTTTCCCCTTTCCCCAAAATCAGTCAAGGTATCACTGGCGTTACACAGCCTGCGTGAGCCGTGCCCTCGTGTGACAGCGGGCTTGGTTCGCCTCATCCTGCGGATCATGCAGAAACGCTAACGCCGCCCCTCGCCCACAGGACAAGCGCTTCACATTTGGCTCAAAGTGTGTACCCGCAAACGGCAATGCCGGTCACAAGTACAGCCAATTCGGGAAAATACCGGCTTCAGACTTGCCCGGCGCATAGGCAGGGGTTCGCCTCCCCCGCACGCCTGACAGCTTACTTCCTCTCATTAAGGTCATTTCAGCGAGAATATGCCGAATGACAATTCCACCCTATCACGCACGGCCAATCTACAATTCCCGGATGCACTCATGTCCCGTCATGACGCCGGGGAGCAGGCCGTCGCGCACCAAAAGCTGTCCCCGTGTCCGCTCTGCCGCCCCATGATCCGAAACGGCAGGCTTTCACGCAGCCTTTGATGAGGAAAGTATAGCAGGTTCCATCGTACCCGTCAAGTATTGGGAGAAAAAGGGCAAGCGCCCGAGCAATGCTCGGGCGCTTGCGGGTGATTCTAATGTGCTTGGATTAGAGGACCTTTGTGCCGTCAATCGTGACAGACAGATGCTCGGAATCCATGCTGTTCTTATTGGCCCACAGCTTGGAGCCGGTATTCGTACCATTGGAGTTAATGGCAAAGCCTGTAACAACCTCGGAATCGGAGATGACAACAGTAAAGTTGTTGTGCTTTCCGTAATTTGCTTCTCCAATCTCAATAGCAGCCTTACCGGCAGTGCCGTTGTTGCGGTCGTTGAATCTGCACCCGGTCACCGTGAGATTCGTTGTCTTCTCCTCACCAAAGAGCAGGATTGCTTTGCCGTTGGTGTTGAAGGTGCAGCCCTCAAACTTCACGTCCGTGCCGCCCCAGGTCCAGATGGAATACTGGTTGGCCATCTCATTCTCAAAGGTGCAGTCAATGAAGGTTGCCTTGCCATAGAGGGTAGTAACACCCTTGATGGTGCAGTTTCTGTAAATCAGCTCGTCACAGACGATGCCGTCATAAGTACCTGTACCGTTCTCAACCGTGACATTCTCGAACGTGAAGGTAGACCCACGCTGATAATTGAGATGATTCGCGCCCTCGGCTTTAGCAGCGTTCTTTGCCACATCCACCGTCTGCGTGCCGTCACCGACGATGGTGACCTTGCGGCTCTTATCGCCCTCGTGTGCAAGGCCGTTATTCAGTTCAAAGGTCGATTTCGACGGCAGCGCGAGCTTGACGTCTTTCACGACGTTGCCTTCGGCATCCTTGCTTTCGGTAATAACCTTGTTGATGGTTTCAGCCGTTGCATTCTGTGGAAGCTGAGTTACGCCGTTGACGGTGACAATGCAGCGGGACTCGATTTCACCGATATCCTCAGTTGCGACAGTCGTGCCGGAGAACGTGTTGCCGCTGCATTCGCCGACAGTCGCGTTCCAGTTGCCGACGATTTTACCGATAACGAAGTTGTTCTTGCCTGCGACCAAATTCTCACCCTTGACCGTCACACCGGTCAGGACGTTACCGGTAACATAAGTGGGGACATCGTTGCTGTTGCAGATATAGCCGATAATGCCGCCGACCTTATAGCGACCGGACACGGTGCAGTTCTCGACCTTACAGTTGGTCACGCTGCCATAGTTATAGCCAACGATGGCGCCGGTGTACTTGCCGCCGGTGACGGAGGAATTGCGGACGGTCACATTTGTGATGTCAGCGTTGGCATCGGAGGACACGATACCGACGGCGTTCTCAGTACCATTGGGAGCATTTACTTTAACATTCTCAACAACGAGGTTGGAGATGCCACGGTTTCCGCCAACGAACAGGCCGGTGTTGTCGGTACCGTTATAATTGATGGTCACGCTGCTGATTTTGTGGTCTTGGCCGTCAAAGTCGAAGTCTTTCATATTGCCAAAGCCGTTTTCCAGCGTGATATTTTCAAGGTCAATGTCAGCGTTCAGCACGATGTGCCGGGCGCAAGCGCCGCCGTACCAGATACAGGTATGATCCCAATGGCTGTGATCTGCAAGGCAAGCTTCATGCGCCGCCGCCGGGTTGAGCTTATAGGCAAAGTAGAGCAGCGCTTCCTTGTCCTTGATGGTGATGGTGCCTGTATTGCCATTGTTACTATTGAAATCGCCGTTAGTATATTCCTGAATCAAAAGACCGGAGGGCACAACGGACGCATCCTCGGGATACTCGTTCCAAGTCATTTTGCTGACGGTCCAAACGCCGCTGCCAGCAGAAGTTTCCACGGACTTATAGTCCGGCGCGAGGAAAGTGCCGCCCTTATTGTCGTCGCCGTTTTTAGGGTCGTTGCCATAGAATGTGCCGCCGGTGATGACAATGCTGGTAACAGGTTTACCATTCTGCACGTTCAGCGTCAGAGGCTTCAGGCTTGAATTGTAGGTGTATGTTCCCTCTGCGCTGTTTTTGAATGTACCGCCCTTGATGGTGATGACAGGCTCGTTCGCGTTCTCGCTGGTGCCCACATAAACCGTGGCTTCCTTGTTGGACTTGTTGATGAACGTGCCGTTCTCGATATCGATGCTTCCGGTGCGCGCCCAAATGGCGATGTTTTCATCGTTCGTGGACGAGGAAGTGTCCACCGTACCGTTGCCGGTAATGGTCAACTTGCCGTTGCCGTCGTTCACGATGGCAACGTCCGCCGTCGAAGTGATTTTCTTCTCAGCGAGGTCAATGGTAATGTTCTTATTGCCGGTGACCACGATGCGCTCGTCGGGCGTGATATCCTGCGTCAGCTTCACGGTGTCACCGTTCTTGGCCGCGGCAAGAGCAGCGGCGAGAGTCGTGTAATAGGTATACGTGCCGTCGGCCGCCTTCACAGACGCGACAGACGCAGCGGTCTGCGCCGCGCCGCAGACCGTGCACTTGCCATTTTCGCCGTTATGGTTATGCGCTTCGGGAGAAAGCGCGCTGTCGTTGGCATAGCACTTACCGGTGTGGGTGCCGTCGCCGTTATCGGTGTAAACATAGCTGTGGCTATGACCGCCGCCGGAGGAACTGCCGGAGCCGGTAGTGGTCTTGGGGACGATGTAGGTCTGGTCGTCGGAGACGGACTTACCGTTGACGGTCAGGCCGGTCGCGCCGTCCGCGACCACGATTTTGGTGCCCTCGGGCGCGCCGGTGATTTTGACGTTCTTGGCGACGACGAGCACGATGCCCTTGCCGTCAGCCTTGACGGTCGCGCCCGCCTCGTCAGCATAGGTGTCGATGGCGCGGTCAAGGATGGTGACGGTGGCTGCGCGGGTGATGTTGTCCTGCGGGGCAAGCTCGTCAGCCGTCACACCGCCCACGATACCGGCCTCGATCATCGCGGCCACCATGCCCTGCGCGTAGGGTGCGACCTTTGCCGCGTCGGTGTACTTGGTCAGGTCGGGCTCGCGGATCGGCTCGATGCCGAGCGCACGACCGAGCATGACGATAGCGCGCTCGCGGGAGATGGGCGCGTCGGGCGTCACCGTGCCGTCGCCGTTGCCGTTGAGGATACCGGCAGCCGCGCAGCGGTTGATGGCGTCATAGTACCAGGCATCCGCCGTGTTGTCGGTGAAGCCCGCGTCCTTCGCGGCGGGCAGCTTCAGCAGCTTTGCGAGGATGGTCGCGAGCTGCGCGCAGGTGAGCTGACCGTTGGGGTCAAACAGACCGTTGCTGCCCTGGATGATGCCGTGGCCACTCCAGCGTTCGATGGAGCTCTCGGCCCAATGGCCTGCGGTGTCGCCGTAGGTCGGTTCGACCGCTCCTGTGCCGACCGTGAGCAGACTAACTGTCATGGCGAACACAAGAATGAGGGATAAGATTTTGCGTTTCATTTTGGTCCTCCTAATGTATTTTTTCCACGGCTCCCCGCGGTTGGGATACTTATTTTGCTGGCGCTTCGTTCACAATCGCTGTGCATTGACTCAGCGGCCGGCCTGCGCAGATCGGACAGCCGCAGCGCTGTTTTCCCGTGCGGCTGTTGACGACCGCCCGCCACGCATGACCCTTATCGCAGAGCCACCAGACCTTGCGGCGGCTGCCGGGCGTCACCTGCTGCGGTGTAAGGCTGCCGTTGCGCGTCGGGTGCCATTGCGAGGCAACGACCGGCTCTATCGTCGCGAGGTCGTTGAAGCCAGGCAGAACCTTGTGGTTGGAGCAATACGGACAATCGCTTCCACTCCGCACGCGGTGAGCTATAACAGCCGGATAGGAATGTCCCTTTTCGCAGCGCCACCACACGCGGCGGTTGGAGCCGGCAGTCACCAGCTCCGGCGTCAGAGCGCCGTTTTTCTGTCGGTCCCATTGGGCGGCAAGCTGCGGGTATTGGGTAGCGAGGTCGTTTTCGCCCTGTATGACCTTTTGCCCTGCGCAGAATGGGCAGCCTGTTCCACCACCCGCGCGGGATGAGATGGCGGCACGGTAGCTGTGTCCCTTGGGACAGCGCCACCAGGCCTTTCTCACCGTTCCCGGGGCGACCAGCGTCGGCAATAGAGGAGCGTTCTTCTCGGTATCCCATTCGGCAACAAGTGCGGGATACCTTGCCGCGAGGGAGTTTTCGTCCGGCAGAACAACACGCCCCGCGCAGACAGGGCAGCCGGTGCCCAGCACACGGCTCTTGACGACCGAATCGTAGGAATGTCCCGCAGGGCACCGCCACCATACCTTTTTGTGGCTGCCGATGGTCAGGTCGGCGAACTTCAGCGGGGCGTTTTTCTCCGCGTCCCACTCGGCTTCAAGCGAGGGGACTTGCACCGCCAGCGAGTTTTCAGGCACTTCTTTGCGTCCGGTACAGTACGGACAGCCACTGCCCGCCGAACGGGAGTAGACCTTCGCCTGCCAACTGTGACCCTTGGAGCACTGCCACCATACCTTTTGATGACTTCCGAAGGAAACGTCGGACGGCGTCAGGCCGCCGTTCCTCGCGGCATCCCACTCACGCAGCAGCGTGTCGCGGCCATGCTCTATGCAATACTGGCGCAAAGCCATTTTCATACATGACCCCCCGCTGCATTCTGTTCGTTGGATATTCACATTATACCCATTATATCGGGAATATTCAAGCCCCGACCGGGCAAATATAATAAAAATCACAAGTGAGGTGGTTTTTATTATCTCTTACGAACCGCTTTGGAGCACCATGCGGCGAAAGGGCGTTACGACCTATACGCTCATCAAGGATTACTCCTTCAGCCGCGGCACATTGGACTCGCTCAAGCACAACCGAAACATCTCGACGGCTACGCTGAATGACTTGTGTAATATCCTTTCCTGCCGGGTCGAGGATGTTTTGGTGCATACGCCGGATGAAGCATAAAAAAGACGCTTTCAAAGCATGGTCTTCCCATGCCGAAAGCGTCTTTTATTTCAGATAAAAAGGACTGCGGGCAACACAAATGAGCAGAGTTTTACTTGCTCTGCTCTGCTCTGCTCTGCTCTGCTCTGCTCTGCTCTGCTCTGCTCTGCTCTGCTCTGCTC
>CDZG01011057.1_pt1 | contig 11822 bp, 7 predicted proteins | sample 557741 | NCBI WGS metagenome assembly CDZG01 (sample SAMEA3182086, study PRJEB8094) | gut metagenome | biome: human; feature: gut; material: Stool; isolation source: human stools | place: Canada | collected 2013-01-21
AGATAAGCTATCACACAATCCTTAGGAGCCGTGACACGTCCTCTCGTCGGTTGTCTCACCCCGGCCAATATTTTCAATAATGTACTCTTTCCTGCCCCGTTTTTTCCCATCAGGGCAATACGGTCTTTCTCGTTAATCTGAAAAGAAATATCGCTAAATAAAGTCGTTCCGCCGAATTCCACGGCCAGTCCGTCTACAGATACCATAAATTATTTTTGAATATGAATAAAAGCTTTCAATCTCTTCCGCTATGCGTAATCAGCATACGGATTTTCCGGTTCAAGTCGTCGCACCCCATCAATTCCTCTATCGTCAGGTGCATACGGTAATGCCAGTAGTTCCGCGGATTGGAAGGTACGTTAATACGTTCAAAATCCACATCGGGATAACGCAACCGTTCGTCTATCGCCATCCAGTCCTGCCACGAAATCAGACAGAGCATCGAAGGAGAATAAAGATGACGTGCCACTACTTCTTCGCACAACCACCCCGGTATGGAAGCAGGAGCCTCCCCGTCTTTTTGCAACACCTCGTTGAAATATTGTTGCGCGCGCACGGCATCCTCTTCCCACCACCCGCGAAGGGTGGGCATATCATGGGTAAATATGGTGGACACACTCCGGTAAGGATTTTCTTCCAGCCGTCCGAATTTCAGCCCGAACTTCTTGGGCATGGTTTGAATCTCAAGCGTCAGGATGCGCAGATCGTCCATGACCCAAGGGACGCATTCCGGCACCATGCCCAAATCTTCGGCACACACCAGCATTTGAGTCGCTTCCACCAAGACGGGCAGTTTACGCATGGCCTGCCCGTACCAGAACTCGTTGTGCCGATGGTAATAATAATCTTCGTATAAGGCATCGAAAGCCCGTTTCTCTTCCTCGCTCAATGTCTGGTACAGATAATCGCACCGGGCCGAAATACGCGGATGATATTTGTCCGGCTGTTTCGGGTCGGGAATGAAGAGCACATTACTGATAAGCGCATACAACCCCTCACGCAAAGCCGCATCCTCGGCCGAAGACTTCCCGGCAAAAGCCGCTTCCACCTTACGTTGCGTGTCATACTCGGGCTTCAACGCATACCAATCCATGCCCAAAGCATCCAGATAAACGGCCTTCACTTCCTCGGCACGTTCACCGAACAGTTTATCCAATACCCAATCACTGATATTGGGATGGGTAAAATAATTTTTCCGGAACCGAAGCCCATAGCCCTCAATCTCTTCCACACTCATCGGAAGCGAAGGGGAAAAATGTCCCAGCAGACCATGTACCGAGTCGGACGGAATCTCCCATATCCGGAAGAATCCCAGCACGTGGTCGATACGATAGGCATTGAAATACTCGGCCATCTTACGGAAACGACGCACCCACCAACTGCAACCGTCCTCGAGCATGACCTCCCAGTTATAAGTAGGAAAGCCCCAGTTCTGGCCGTTGACCGAAAAATCATCGGGCGGCGCACCGGCCTGGCCATCCAGATTAAAGTAGTACGGCTCCACCCAAGCCTCCACACTGTTGCGGCTGATGCCGATGGGGATGTCTCCCTTCAGAATGATTCCCTTCGCACGGGCATAATCGGAAACCGCCAACAACTGTTCATGCAAGCAGAACTGTACATAATAATAGTAAGAGACTTCCTCGTAGGCCGGAGCAGACGGACGGCAAAAAGCACGTATGTCTTCCGTCCTGTATTCCGCATACTCCGGCCATCCGTGGAAATCGGCCGTCCCGAAACGGTCGCGCAACACGCAAAACGCCGCATAGGGCACCAACCAATCTTCGTTCCGCTTGAAAAAAGCCGTAAAGCGTTCGGAGGACAGCATTTCTTTACCCTCACGACGGAACACGGCATGCAGATACTCTTGCTTCAAGGCACTTACCGCCTCGTAGTCCACTTGGAGCAAAGCATTCAAAGCCGCCCGCCGCTCTTCGTATTCCGCCATTTCCTTTTCGTCCGCAAGCTTCGGCAACTGGCGCAAATCGACATACTGGGGATGGAGCGCATAAATGGAAATACTATTATATGGATAAGAGTCCAGCCAATTCTTATGAATAGTCGTGTCGTACACGGGCAACAGTTGGATGACGCGCATCCGGGTAAGCACCGTCCAATCGACCATAGCTTTCAGGTCGCCGAAATCCCCCACCCCGCAACTGCCTTCGCTACGCAATGAAAAAACGGGTATGACCACACCGGCCGCTTTCCAACGGTTTCCCCGAATCCGTAACGGAGAATCCGAGATAACGACCACTTCGTCTTTTGCCACCCCGCTTATCGGCAGCACACGGTTTTCTCCGCCTTCCCACGCCACGAAATCGCCCGTCTTCGCATCAATGACGACATATTTATATTCCATGGGAAAAGTGACACCGGCCGCGCTCAAGGTCACACTCCACTCGTACAGCCCCGTCTCTTTCATGCGAAACGCAAAATTCGGATTCCATTCCCCCAACGCCGGTTGGTTACCAAGGAGAGCCAACGCCTGCCCTTCCTCAAGCTGAGGAGCACTCACCTTCAACATCAACGTACTGTTGAAATATGGCAGTCCTTCCGTCTCGGCCGTATGCGGACGGACACACTGCGTAAAAGCGGAAGTATAAAGATGAGACAAGAGGGGGACATCCTGCCAGGCGTCCCGGAACGAATAAGTTTTGGTGATGTCGGCCCTGAAACGGCGAGGTACGAAGTCCCATTCCGTCCGGAACTTACGGCCTTCCTTATATACACTATAATGATAATGAAAAGACCGGATGCGCCCGTCAGTAATGAGCACTTCTCCCGTCCATCGGTGGCCGTCACGGGTTTCCATCGGATAAGTCTGTGTCTGGGTACGTCCCTTTGCATCGACCAACGTCAGGTACACCCTGACATCTTCCCCCCAATGCGTCAGATATTCTATCGAGAAATGCAGTTTCATAAATTTGTGGGTTTGCTCTTTAAAAGTATTCGTACAAAGATAAGAGATGAAGAGCGGAGAACAAAATAAAAACCTCTCTTTTTTACGTCACGAATTAGTTATTTTACGCCAAAAGGCATCTGCTTTTTAGCTTTTTCCCAAATACATACAATGAACCGCACCACGAACCGTTAAATTTGCACATCACTTAAACATATTTTATTTTTATGAATCACAACCTATTGAAAAACCTATTTACCGCTCTTGCCTTGATGGCGGCCGCCAACCTGACGGCTGCGGATTGGGTTCGGAAAAAAGCTCCCATCATGAGCGAGTGGGGTGAAAAAATCAACCCCGACAAAGTATGGACCGAATATCCGCGTCCGCAAATGGAACGCAGCGAGTGGATGTCGCTCAACGGCCCTTGGGATTACTGTAAGAAGAAGTCGGTAGACCTTAGTTACAACCTATCGCCTACGGCGTTCAACCAAAAGATATTGGTGCCCTTTCCCATAGAGTCGACCCTGTCCGGCATTATGGATACGAATTTCGAAGAAAACACACAGTCTACTTTCGTATATCAACGCACGTTCAAACTTCCCAAAGCCTATAAAGGCCGGCACATCCTGCTCCATTTCGGGGCGGTGGACTGGAAATGTGCCGTGTACGTCAACGGACAAAAAGCCGGAAGCCACAGCGGCGGCAGCGACCCGTTCTCCATGGACATCACACCGCTGCTTCGCGACGGAGAGGAACAGGAAATACAAGTGACGGTCACAGACCCCACGAACCATGGCGGGCAACCGTTGGGCAAGCAAACCCTCAAACCGGGCGGATGCTTCTACACTCCGGTAACGGGAATCTGGCAAACCGTATGGATTGAACCGGTTGACGCCGCACACGTCAGCAGCTACAACGTGACGTCGGACATCGATGCAGGAACCGTTTCACTTACGGTCGAGTCCGCCAACACGTCCGCCACAGCCGATATCATCGTCAAAGACGGACGAAAAACGGTAGCCACACTCATCGGAGTCTCCGTCAACACGTCCCATACGCTCAGCATACCTGACGCCCGATTATGGTCGCCCGACTCCCCCCACCTTTATGACATGGATATCCGCCTGTATCATAACGGCACGCAAACCGACCGAGTGAAAGGATACTTCGGCATGCGTAAAATCAGCCGGGGTATGGTGGACGGTCATCCCTGCATGCTATTGAACAACAAACCGCTGTACCAATTCGGTGTGCTCGACCAAGGATGGTGGCCGGACGGCCTGCTCACTCCTCCTTCGGACGAAGGGATGCGCTACGACATAGAAGTCGTACAATCGTTGGGCATGAACATGATACGCAAACACATCAAGGTAGAACCCGCACGCTGGTACTATTACTGTGACAAGATGGGAATGCTCGTGTGGCAAGACATGCCGAGCAAGAGCTTCGACGAGAACGGCAGTATCGGTAGCCAGGAGTTTATCCGGCAGAACTTCTACGATGAGTGCACGCGCATCGTCAACACGTTGAAAAATCATCCTTGCATCGTCGTATGGGTAGCCTATAACGAAGGCTGGGGACAGTATGCTTCGGGCAACGACAGCCATACGCGCCGTGGCGTGGAGGCCATCCGCAAAGCCGACGACACACGCCTTATCAATGCGGCAAGCGGATGGGTGGACTTCGAGGCTGGCGACATCATCGACCAGCATAGTTATCCCGTGCCTTCGCTCCAAAGCAATCCGCTCAACGAACGGGTGGCCGTATGCGGGGAATACGGGGGCATCACCCTCAAAGTAGACGGGCATCTGTGGAAAGGCAACGACATGGAATACACTTCCGTACCGGACAGCAAGGCTTTGGCCAAAAGGTTCAATGCCTACACCGTCGCCTTGCAAGGATTGCAGGAACAAGGCATCTGGGCATCCGTATATACGCAGACGAGCGACGTGGAGCAAGAACTGAACGGACTGCTTACTTACGACCGCAAGGTGTTCAAGATAGCCCCGGAAGAACAGGCTTCCGTACGCGAAGAAATCCTGCGCACCATCCACAACCGCTCACGCCAAACTGTAGTGGTCGACGCTGCGGACACATCGTCCGACGAAGTGTGGAGTTATACCACCGTTACGCCATCCGGTGATTGGTATGCCCCGGCGTTCGACGACAGCCGGTGGGACAAAGGACAGGCCGGTTTCGGTGCCGGCGGTCCGCCCAACACTTTCGTACGGAGCGCGTGGAACACATCCGATATTTACATACGCCGCCACTTCTCCATCGGCAACCTTTCGCAGGCACAAATCAACGCCTTGCAACTCTGGCTCTACCAAGACGACGACTGCGAAGTCTACCTTAACGGTGTCAAAGCATACGAAGTCAAAGGATGGACCACGCGCTATGTGGCGCAACCCATCGCCCCGGAAGCGCTTGCCACGCTGAAACCGAACAGCGACAATGTCATGGCCATCCATGCCCACCAAGGCTACGGAGGCCAATATATCGACGCGGGCCTGCGCTACACAGAATATATCCCCGTAGAGGAATATTCCGTCGGCCCCATGCCCGGACGGCAAGCCATGCCGGAGGTCAAGGCCACAGACAGCGTGTACCTCATGTCTTATTTCAAAGCCAGCGCACAGCACTTGTTCTATGCCTACAGCCGTGACGGAAAGACATGGACCGACATCAACGGCAGCCGCCCCGTTTTCAATGCTTACGACGACGAAGTCTGGCTGCGCGACCCTTATTTGCACCGTGTCACGCACAATGGTAAAACCAAATTCCATCTCATACATACCTGGGGCTGGGACCATCCCGCCCTGTTCCACTGGGAGTCCGACGACCTCATTCATTGGACAGCCGCCAACGGCGGTACACGTACCGACGACGGGAAAATCATGCTGATGGACGGACACGACGGCGGCCCCGTATCGCCCAACGCCTGGGCACCGGAATTCACTTACGACGGACAGACCGGCACGTTCTATCTCTACTGGTCCTCCCGCATCGGCGACAGGCAGGTGCATCATTACTGTACCACGAAAGATTGGCTCACTTTCTCCACTCCGGCTGTTTACTTCGACCCGGGCTTCACAGCCATCGATATGACCATCCTGAAAGAAGGGGACACATACTATGCCTACTACAAGGACGAACGCAACGGAGAGAAGACCATCCGTTGCGCCACGTCGAAGAGCCTCGACCCGCGCGTGCAGCGCTTCGAAGGTTCCACTCCGCTACTGCCGTCGCGCTACATAGAAGTCGAAGGCCCGGAAGTCTTCCCGGCCATGGGCGGCAAGGGATGGTTCCTCTATTTCGACAAGTTCAATGGCGACCGGGGAGTAAGCTATACCGGCTGTACCGACCCGTCGCAACACAAATGGTATCCTATACCTGACGACGAAATCCGGAATCCTACGGAAGTGAAACACGGCAGTGTGGAAATCATTTCTACCGCCGAACTGGAGAAGCTTCTGGAACATTTCAAATAAGCCTGAGACACGAACAGCCCCGCCTCTTTTCCGACAAAGAAGCGGGGCATTTCATTTCCTATCTAAAAAAACACGCATTTTATTTGCTTTTTCGGGCACAATGACTTATCTTTGTCATACAGAAAAAGGAGCCGCATCGGTTAGATTGGGATACTCATCAATTTATTTCAGAAAACCGAGAATGCTTCGCTCACTAATGGCGGGCCACGCCTTCGGGTAGCTTAATTGCCGGTGGATTACAAAGGTGACGGGCGCTCAAATCTTGTTAGCTCGGAGTTTTCATCACATCATCGGTGCGGCTTTTACCATAAAGGGGATACTTTTTAGAAAGTGTCCCCTGTTTTTTACCCTTACCCGTATCCGGTATTGACACTTTGACAAAAAGACAAAGCCATGCCCTCCAGAATCGCATATTTGAATCCACAACCCTGCCTGAAGGAAAATACGCGATTCTCGCTATAGCATGTCCAAGACGATATGTCACCTACAGCACCTCATTCCCTTACGTTATGACAGGCGTTTTCCTTCCCTACTCCGCATGTTTTCCCGTTCGCGCAAGCCTAAGACGTTTCCTGATGTACATTTTGTTTTTTCATCTTTGCTTCCGCAAGGCCACCGTTTAGAGAAAAAACGGTAACCCAAGTCGTTTTTTTAACGTATTTCCGCAAAGATTTCCGGCCATTTGCAGACAGCTCCGCACCCACATGCGGAGAAACATATTGCATACGACTGCAAACGAAAAATCAATCTCAGCCGAACGATTTGAATATATGCAAAGGAAAACGCATAAACAAGGCGAAAAACGAATAATTATGCAAAAGAATCACGTGGAATACCCCTGTTTTCTTATTTTTCGTCAACTCTAAAACTTGAAAAATCTGTCTTTTTGAAAGGAAACAGAATACAAACAGAGACAATTTGACAGTAGCCTATCCACAAAAAAACGCCCGTCCGGAAGAAAAATCATGGCATCGGACGGGCGGTTGAAACTTCAATCATGCGGCTCCTGCATCCCCGCAGTCTGTTCTACGAAATAACGCGGCCGCCGCTTTACCTCTTTGTATATCTTGCCCACATACTCCCCGATGATGCCCAAGGCCATCAGGATCGTTCCTCCGATGAACCACACGGAAACCAGAAGGGAAGTCCATCCCGGAATGGTATTGCCTTCTACATACACCACGATGCCATAGGCTATCGCTACCAAAGAAATGAGGATGAACAACAGGCCGAGCATGGAAATATAACGCAACGGGCGGACGGAAAAAGACGTGATGCCGTCCAACGCAAAACTGAGCATCTTGCTGAAAGGATATTTCGACTCGCCGGCCATACGCTCCTTACGGTCGTAATACACCCGTGCCGAAGGATAGCCCAGAGCCGACACCATCCCGCGCAAAAACAAATTCCGTTCGGGATAAGCCATCAAAGCCTGCAACGTGCGGCGGCTCATCAGGCGGAAATCGGCATGATTGTAAACGATGTCTCCTCCAAGGGCATTCATCAGCTTATAGAAAGCCTGGGCCGTATTTTTCTTGAAAAAAGTATCCGTCGTACGCTCCCGGCGCACGCCGTACACGATGTCGGCCCCGCCGCGCCAGGCATCCACCATCCCGACGATGGAGCGCACGTCGTCCTGCAAGTCGGCATCGATGGACACGGCGGCATCCGCATGGGAAGCCGCCCACTCCAAACCGGCCCACAACGCCTGCTGATGACCGACATTGTGCGCCAGCTTCAGTCCGGTCACACTTGGATGTGTTTCGGAAAATCCCCGGATAAGTTCCCAAGTGCGGTCGCGCGAACCGTCGTCCACGTAGAGAATCTTCCCTTCGTCTATCTTCCCGTCCGAAAGCAATTCATCCACCACCGAAGAAAGCTGACGGGTCGTCTCGGCCAACACCTCTTCTTCATTATAACAAGGCACCACGATTACCAATTTCATTGTCTCACTCATTTTTAGATGTAAATACGAAACGTACCAATATGAAATTCACAGGAACGGTTATGGCGTAGACCGGAAGAGGAGCCCACACCTCATCTACCCCCGTCCAGAGAAAAAAGTTCAATAACCCGATTTGCAGCAGGTAGTTCACTGCGTGCGCCCCTCCCATGCCGAACAACTTGCGCCACGAAGGCGACGTGCCGAAGGTAAAATAAGACGTCAGGTAGAAGTTGGCCACGAAACCCAGCAGATAACCGACCGTAAAGGCCGCATTGGCCCCCATAATAAAATGCAGGAGGTAATAAAGGCCGTAGTGGAGCGCTGTGGCCAGCACCCCGACCATGCCGAAACGGACAAACGTGGCAAAGAGTTTCTTTCTCTGTATCATAAAGACATTTTAAGGTTCTGCCTGCTTCCGGCTGAAACGGTAAAGGACGTTATACCGCTTGTCGTCGCAACTACGGTGATTGGAGGCATACACTTCTTCCAACGAGAACTCCGCACCGTAACGTTCCAAAAACGGTGCCGCCATCTCGCCTCCCATAAACACGTATCCTTCCGCCTGGGGCGTGAAACAATCGAACGGCACCATCCGGTCACCCAAATAGAAGTTGACCGTGAACGGATGCATGCGGTTCCCCTCCACCACATCGGTACGGAAGGAATACAACCTGCCTTCGGGCACGATGCGGCGTACTTCCTCCGCCACGGCACGGTCTGACTTCACATTCAGAATGACGGGCTGGTACACCCCGTCGAGCGCAAAGAAGATGGAAAATATCACGGCAATAAAGGCGTAAATGATGCCGTTGTCGGCCGCATTACGCCGCTGGACACGGAAATACCAACAAGCCGCCGCCACGGGAACCAGTACACCGAGGACCGCGAATACCGTCAAGGGAAAGTCCTCCAATGCGTGCATGTAGGCTATGTTCTCCGCCGCATGCCGCCCGGCAAACAGGGAGTCGGGCACCCATCCCATACGGACCGCTCCGAAAACCAACAGCAACAACACGGCCAATGAGGCCATGATACTGCCGAAAACGCGTAAGGCATTCAAATGACGATGGCGCAGATAAATGATATATTCAGCCAGAAAATAAGCAATAAATGGGTATATCGGCAACAGGTAGACACTACGTTTGCTCTTCGGAATGCAGTAGAACGTGAAAATAATGACGATGCACAACAACGAATACAGACGGGCATCGTCCATATTACGGATATAGGCCACGAAGCGCGACCACCATGTACGTACCCGTCCCTGCGGTTTCCGGTACCTCAAAAAGAACAAGGAGACAAGCCCCAGTAAAGTGTAGGGCGCGTAACCGGCCACCACCGTCATCACATTGTACCAGGCCGGATTCTCATGCGAGGCATAGGTCATCTTTCCCAAAAAACGATAGACGTTCTCTTCCAACACAAGGTCAAGGAAATGGTCACCACCCTGCTGATAAGCCGCCCAATACCATACGGCCGGCAACACGCAGGCCAACACGGCCACCATCAGGAAAGAGAAAAATATCCGTAGGAACTTCCGTCCCCTGATCCACAGGAATACGGCAGGCACAAGGCAAGGCAGGACGATGCCTACCGGCCCTTTCGTCAGGGCCGCCGCACTCAAGCAGAGCACGGCCACCCAAGGCACGCCTTTCAGGTCTTTCTCTCCCCATTTATAAAGCTGGTACAACGCGATGACCATCATCGCCGTCAGCACCATGTCCACACGGCAGGCCACTCCGGCACGATGTACCTCGAAATTGGTCAATGTGAGCAAAGCGGCAATAAAGGCCACTTCGGCACCGCGCCTTTTGGCATAGAACACATACCCGACCAGCACCATGGCCGACAAGGCCAAAGCCGAAGGCATGCGGGAGGTGTATTCGTTCACCGCACCGGCCACCGTAGAAATCGCTGCGATGCACCAATGGAAAAAAGGAGGCTTGAATGCCAACTCGACCCCATTGTTCACCGGCAGCACCCAGTTTCCCTGCTGCAACATGGAAAGAGCCACCACAGCTTCACGCGGCTCTCCACGCGTATTGAAAAACGTTTGTCCCAAAAACAAAAAGAGGGATACGACACACAATGCTACCAACGGCCAAAAGTAACTTTTCTTATACATCTCCATCCAATCCGTTATGCCTTTTTGGCTGAAATCTTTTCCAATACATACACCAAAATAAAACCGATAAGCATCAGTACGACAGCCTCGGCCACCTCCGTATTCGGGGCGATATTATGCTCGATCATCACCTCATGACCGTCTGAAACTAATTTCTCTACTTCTTTCCAAGGCCACACTTTATTCAACGAACCCAGCATGAAACCGGAAAGGACAGACAAGGTAATATTACGGAAATTCTTCAAAGCGTATGACAAAACACGGGAAAAACTGGTGATCCCCAAGGCCGCACCGAAGGCAAAGACACCCAAAACGACCAGGTCTAACGTCTTCACCGCCTCCATGACATAAAAATATTTACCCAACAGTACCAATATAAAGCTGCCGGATATGCCGGGAAGTATCATCGCACAAATGGCAATGGCACCACAAAGGAAAATAAACATGAGATTAGTGGACGTTTCTGCCGGAGTGGCCACCGTGATGTAGTATGCTATCACAGCACCACCCACAAAACCGGCCACGGTTTTCCAGTTCCATCCCTTGATGTCTTTGGTGACGAACCACGTGGAAGCCAGCACCAAACCAAAAAAGAAAGACCACACCAATACCGGCTCGTTAAGTAACAAATAAGTAATCAGCTTGGCCAGAGAAAACACACTGATAGCGATGCCCAACAGCAAGGCAAACAGGAAATTTCCATTTACGGCCTTCCAGAAAGCCGCTATTTTTCCCGTAAATAACAGTTTCAGGGAGTGCATGTTAATACTTTTGATGGAATTGATAAGCTCATCATAAATACCGGCAATGAAAGCAATCGTCCCTCCGGAAACTCCGGGCACTACATCGGCCGCCCCCATAGCCATCCCTTTTAAGGTCAAAACAGCATAATCTTTAATTCTTCTTTCCATTGAAATCGCGATTTAATTCAACTGATGAATAAGTATAATATTTATTGATACAAAGTAAAACAAAAAAAGGTGTATTGACAAACAATACACCTTTTTATCTTGAAATCCGTTCAGATTTCCCTTCTTACTTTATTTTTGCTACCACAGCCTTGAATGCTTCAGGATGATTCATGGCCAGGTCGGCAAGCACCTTCCGGTTGATTTCGATGCCGGCCTTGTGCAAAGCTCCCATCAACTGAGAGTATGACATCCCCTCCAGACGTGCGGCTGCGTTGATACGCTGAATCCACAAAGCACGGAAGTTACGCTTCTTGTTCTTACGGTCACGATAAGCGTAAGTCAAACCCTTCTCCCAAGTGTTCTTAGCTACGGTCCATACGTTCTTACGCGCACCAAAGTAACCTTTGGTCAAACCTAAAATTTTCTTTCTTCTTGCTCTTGAAGCAAC
>CDZG01019986.1_pt1 | contig 11812 bp, 13 predicted proteins | sample 557741 | NCBI WGS metagenome assembly CDZG01 (sample SAMEA3182086, study PRJEB8094) | gut metagenome | biome: human; feature: gut; material: Stool; isolation source: human stools | place: Canada | collected 2013-01-21
ACAGGGCTCGAACCTGTGACCCCTTGCTTGTAAGGCAAGTGCTCTCCCAGCTGAGCTATGCTCCCGATCGCAGTGCCCTGTTGCAACTGCAAGTGATAGTATACCCTATTTCTCTAAGCCGTGTCAACGATAAAATGAAAAGAAAGTTCTAAAAATATAGCTAAGCCATCCGATTTGAACGCAGGGTCTCCTTTCTGCGGATTCACCACCCAATAAAGTTGATTTTTGTCGAAAAATCCGTATATTTTTTAAAGGTACTTATTTTGATTTTTCGATTAAAACTTTTTTTAAAAATTTCTCCGCAATTTTAACACCTGCCCAATATATTGTGTATTTTTTAGGATTAGTGTCCATTATGACGGCCTATGACAAGATTCTGCTAAATTTTCCATAATCCTCTTGCGAAAAATTCAAGTACATGATATAGTTAATTTCGTGTTAAATGCTTATTGTTTCGCCGCGCTGTAAATCCACTATTCACATTATTTATTTTCATTTTAGGAGGAATGCGACTTATGCACAGCCACTCAAATGCACCTGCCTTAGCCTTACGCGCTATCGGAATGCATCCGAAGTATGCAGGATACGGTTATAGCCTCGCAATCCTGCGAATTACACATCGCCATCCGGAATACATTTATCGTTTACCCAAAATGGTCTATCCAAGAATTATGGAACTGTTTGGCTGTACGCGTTCCGCTTTGGACCGCAACATCCGCTTTGCGATTGAGCGCACCTGGGAAAACGGAAACCAGGCGCTGCTTTCACAATTGTTTGGTGCGTTTGGAACGAATTGGACCCCCACAAACATTGAGTTTATTTCCGTGATGACGGACTTCATCCTCCATGGCTCGTTTGAAGATCCTTCCTCCGATGAGAAGCTTCAGGCGGAGGCGCTCTGAGCGTTTCTTTGGCGTCAGCCTGCTTCTTCTTTCCTGAGCGTAATATGAGCGTAATAATAGATAATATACTCTGTCCATCCGCCTTGTTCCCTCACGGCGGATGGACTATATTTATATAGTAGTATTTTAAAATTCAAGTCATAAGGAGTAACTCATGGTTGTTCGGAGCTTTTCGGATCTGACCACGCGCGTGAAGCGCGGTGCTCGCAAAACCGTAGCGGTCGTTGGAGCAGATGATGCGCATGCCCTCGAAGCCGTGCTGCATGCGGAACCCATTTTGGATGCGGTGCTCATTGGGGAGGCAGATGCGATCCGCACAATACTCGCTTCACTCGGAACGGATGCGGAGCGCTTCCCGATTGTTGTACCGGATGCAGGCGAGCACCCTAGCGTGACTGCGGCAAAGCTGTTCCATGCAGGGCGCGCAAATTTTTTGATGAAGGGCCGCATCACCTCGGGGGAGCTGCTCAAAGGCGTCCTGATGCCCGAAGCCAACCTGCGCAAGGGCACCTTGATGAGCCATGTCGCTTTTTTTGAACTGCCCGGTTACCCTAAGCTGCTTTGCCTGACGGATGGCGGGATGTGCCCGGAGCCTACGCTTGCGGAAAAGGAGGCAATTGTCCGCAATGCGGTGGAGTTTTTCCATGGGCTTGGCTACGAATGCCCTAACGTGGCCGGCCTTTGCGGTTCTGAGACCGTACATCCGAAAATTCGGGAAACCGTGGAGGCTGCTGCATTGCAAAAGCGCGCGGAGGAAGGCGTATTCGGCACCTGCCGGTTCGTCGGCCCCATCTCTTACGACCTTGCCATGCTGCCGGAAGCCGGGAAATTGAAGGGGTACCATACGCCGCTTGCGGGGCAGTTCGATATTCTGCTTACGCCGAATTTGGTTTCCGGCAATCTTTTGGGAAAAAGCTACATCGTAAATTGCGGCGCGCCCATGGCGGGCCTGATTCTTGGCGCAAAAGCGCCGATTGTGCTGACCTCACGCGGTGCAAGCGCAGAGGAAAAATATAATTCGCTTGCCATTGCGGCAGGCGCATGCTGAGGTGCCTATGGAGCGGATTCTTGTCATCAATCCCGGCACGACTTCCACGAAGATCGCCGTTTACGACGATTCCGCCGCTCTGCTGCGCGAAACTGTGGATCATCCACAAGCAGAGCTTTCCCGCTTCCATTGGGTGATGGATCAGCTTGATTACCGCAGGACCTGTGTGGAGCAGGCGCTCACGCGGCATGGAATTTCCCTTGAAGCGCTCACCTGCGTCGTGGCGCGCGGCGGCATGCTCCCTCCCTGTGCGGCGGGCGCTTACGCCGTTACGCAGGACATGGTTGATTATATGTTTGCGCAGACTGTGGATGTTCACATCTCCAACGTTGGCTGTGCGGTGGCGCAGGCCATTGCCATCCCGCTCGGCATCCCCGCCTATATCTATGACCCTGTGGTGGTAGACGAGCTCGAGCCCATTGCGCGGATTACCGGCCTGCCCGAAATCCCAAAGGAAAGCCGCGGCCATGCGCTCAACTCCCGCGCGATGGCACGGCGCTATGCGGAAGAAACGCTCAAACGCCCGTTTGCGGATTGCACGCTGATCGTCCAACACATCGGCGGGGGCGGGAGCACCTGGCTGTTCCACAAGGGCCGTGCCATCGACATGTACAGCGATGACGACGCCGGTTTTTTCCCCACCCGCTGCGGCAGGCTTCAGGCGATGCCGCTTGTGCGGCTGTGCTATTCCGGCAAATACACCGAGCGTGAAATGGCCAAATATATCCGCGGCGGGAGCGGGTTGGTTGCGCTTCTTGGCACGATGGACCTGCGCGAGGCGGAACGCATGGCGGATGGGGGAGACGCGCGCGCAGCGCTCGTGCTCGATGCGTTCGCCTATGGCATTGCAAAAGCTTCGGGCGACCTTGCCACAGCTGTGTGCGGCAAGGTGGATGCCATCATCCTCACCGGAGGCGCGGCATATTCCGAACGGCTGACAAGCGCTATCCAGAGGCGGATTCAATGGATCGCCCCCGTTGCCGTGCTCCCCGGAGAGCACGAAATGGAGGCGCTTGCCGAAGGCGCGCTCCGCGTGCAGAGGGGCGAAGAAGCGGCAAGGCCGTTCATCTGGGCGCAGTAAAACATCCGGCGTTGCATCCGTGCCGCATTTGGGGTATGATACCAACATGGATCAACGCACTTTACAACCGAAAAAGCGCCCGTGTGTTGACGCGACGCTTCTTTGCATGCTTGCCCTGATGGCGTTCGGCTATCTCCTGCTGCACGACCTGCTTGGCGGCACGCTCCTTTCGCATTCCGCGTGGGACAGTTATACTTTGCAGGCGATGGCTTGGCGGCGCGGAAGCCTCTCGCTCGGGCAGAATTATCCCTGGCTGGAGCTTGCGGTTTATCAAGGGGAGTATTATGTTTCCTTCCCTCCGTTCCCCTCTGTCGTGCTGCTGCCGTTTACGTTTCTTTTCGGCGAAAACACGCCCAACAACCTCATTATCGCCATCGTGACCATGGCGACGGCGGCGCTTGCTTACCGCTGCCTCCGCCGCGCCGGCATGCGTGAAACATGCGCTGTGCTCGGAGCGCTGCTGCTCACCTGGGGCAGCAATCTGATGTGGATGAGCACAAACGGCGGCGTGTGGTTCATGGCGCAGGCGCTCAACATGTTCCTGCTCACGTGGGCGCTCCATTGCGCCATGTGCAAAAGGCGCGTGCTTGCGTATGCGCTCGTAGCCTTCGCAGTTGGGTGCAGGCCGTTTTCGGCGCTTGCGTTTTTTCCGTTGTTCCTGTTCTTTTACCTTCAGGACCGCAGGCCGGACGAGGGCTTTTGCAAAACAGCGCTGCGCCAGTGGAAGGCGTTTTTGATTCCGCTTGGCGTTGCCGCAGCCTATATGTGGTACAATTACGCGCGCTTCGGTTCCGTGCTGGAATTCGGGCACAATTATCTGCCGGAATTCACGGAGGCGGAAAATGGGCAGTTCCACCTTTCCTATATTTTTGCAAACCTCAAAAATATCTTTTTGCGCCCCATTGCCTTTGGCGAAGGGCTATCGCTTGAATACCCTGTATTTGATGGGTTCCTGTTTTATGTTGCCAACCCCTTTTTCCTGCTGCTGTTCGGGCAAATCGTTTCCGACGCGCGGCACAGGCAAATGGATGCGATGCGCTATGTGCTGCTCGCGGCAATGCTCCTGAACCTGCTTCTGTTGTGTTGGCATAAAACGTTTGGCGGCTGGCAGTTTGGCGCGCGCTATACCTGCGATCTGCTGCCGCTTGCGCTCGCGTATCTTTGCCTTGCGAAGCGGCAGTCGCTCTGCCGTTGGGAACGCTTTGCTGCGTGGTTCGGCATTTTGCTTAACGTGTATGGCGCACTCGCCATGAACTTCCTGCACGGCTGATCTGTGCAGCCAAAATGATTTTGCTTTCATGAACTTATCATAACAAAGGAGACTTACAGTATGGTCATCATCGAAATGGACAACGGCGGGATTATCAAGCTTGCGCTCGATGCATCCGCTGCCCCGAACACCGTAAAGAACTTCCTTTCCCTTGCGGACAAGGGATATTACGACGGGCTTACGTTCCACCGCATCATCCCCGGCTTCATGATTCAGGGCGGCTGCCCCGATGGAACCGGCATGGGCGGCCCGGGGTACAGCATTAAAGGCGAATTTGCCGCAAACGGCGTGAAGAATCCGCTCAAACATAAGCGCGGCGTGATCTCCATGGCGCGCGCCATGAATCCGAATTCCGCAGGTTCCCAGTTTTTCATCATGCATCAGGATGCGCCGCATTTGGATGGCCAGTACGCCGCTTTCGGCCAGGTGACGGAGGGCATGGACGTCGTGGATGCCATTGCCGCCGTTCCTACGGGCTATGCGGACCGCCCCATCGAACCCGTGCGCATCAAGAAAGTCACGCTTGAAGGGGAAACGGTGGAAGAACCGGAGAAGCTGTAAGATAAATGCAAATGCGGCAGACAGAAAGCGAGGGCGCACCTTCGGGCGTGCCCTCGCTTGTAATCTGGGAAAAGCAAAGCGTGTTCCCGCGTCACGCATCCGCAGGCCAGGCAGCCCCGAACAGGAGTTTTCCCAACCGCGCATACAGCGCGCGGCCGTTCAGAGAATAATATACCTGCGGCACATCCGCTTCTCCGCGCCGAAGCGTTGCCGTTCCGCCTGCAAGCGACAGCGTGTTATAAATGCGGCCGTCCGCTGCGATCAGGAAATTGTGCGCAGGCCCATGAAACATAAGATTTTGTCAATGATGTAAGATTCGGTTTAATCAGTTCGGAGGTGTTCAAAAACAGAAGGCGAACACCTTTATCTGCATAACCCCGACCGGAAAAAGGCAAAATACGCCCATGGGCAAAAAAACGGATGCAATCGCGGCGCTGTTTGCCGCCATAACCGAGCGAAAGCCGGCGGCCGTTTGTTATGCACCGGAGGAAGATTACGGTGCATTTTGGGCGCGCCATGCCGCGGATGCGGAAACGCTTGCGGCACAGCGACAAGCGGAGCTGCACTTTATGCCGAAGTTTCTCATCAAGCTTTTTTCGCTTGATGAAAAAAAGAAAGCGGCGCGCACGCAGGCCTCCCTTGCGGCGCAAAGCTACACAAACTGGTCAATCGCGGGCGACCGGCAGGAGAATTTTGATTTTGTGATGTTCCTTGCAGAAGGGGATGTACTTGCGCCAGACGCGCTGTTTCATTTTGCAGAAACAATTAACGCCAACCCCATGGCAGAGCTGCTTTATGCGGATGAAGATGTGCTTTTGCCGGATGGCGCCCATATGGACCCGGTTTGCAAACCGGAATATTCGGAGCTGACGCAGCTTTCCTATAACATGATTGGCCGGCCGTTTGCGGTTTCCCAGATGTTGTACACGCGCTCAGGCGGCCTGTGCAGTCCGGATACGGGTGCAAGCATCCCTGCGCTGGAATATGATTATACGCTCCGCTGCGCGGCGCACACGCGCCATATCGCGCATATACCGCGCATTCTTTGCGCGCGCAGCGAACGTCCCGGTACAATCCCTTCCGCTGCGGGCATTGCGGCGGTGGATGCTTACCTTGCCGCAACCGACCAACCCGGTTCAGCCGCAACGGGCGCGTTCGCAGGCAGCTTTCGTGTGCGCGTCCCGCTTGGCCGAAGCGGGCGCACCACAATCGTCATTCCCAACCGCAACGGTGTGGACTCGCTCAGGCGGCTTCTTGAAAGCATCGAGGAATATGAAGCGTTTGAACGCTACGAGCTGATCATCGCCGATGGAGACAGCCGCGACCCGCGCACGCTGCGTTACTATGACATTCTGGAAAAAAACAAGGCTGCAAAAATCGTACGCAGCAAAAAAGACGGCTTTGCTGCCCTGTGCAATCTGGGCGCCGCAGAAGCGCAAAGCGAAGCGCTCCTGTTCCTGTGCCGGGATGCGCAGGTGCTTACGCCGGATTGGCTGCGCGCCTTGCGGGAGCAGCTCTCCCGGCCGGGCGTAGGGGCAGCGGGCGGAAAGCTCGTCAACGTAGGCCGGCGCATCGTCTCCGCCGGGGATGTGGCAGGCCTGTGCGGCTGGCTGAACAGCCCATATACCGGTGAGCCGGACGACACGAGCGAGACGCGCAAAAACCTGTTTGTCAATACAATCCGGCGGGTAACCATGTTGCCCGGCGCGTGCATGATGGTGCTTTCAAACACCTTTGAAAATTTGAATGGGTTTGATGAAACCTTCTCCGATGCAGGGGCTGACATGGATTTTTGCCTGCGGTTATTCCGGCGCGGCCTTGCCTCTGCGTATACGCCTTTCGCCGCGCTGCTGCTGCACGGAACCCTTCCGCGCATAGAGGATGCTTCCACGCTCACGCGCATGCGCTGCTATGATACGCTGCGCCCCATGCTCGCGGCGGGCGATCCGTTTTATAGCCCGCATTTTGATTATAATTCTACCGTCCCGATTGTCTGCGCCAATCCCAAGCCCCCGCTCCTTTGCCGCGAATACGAGCCCTGATTGCCAAAAACGACTTGCCGGGGTATACTGTTTTCAACAGGATTCCATGCAAAGGAGAAGGACAGTTTGCAGATCGGCCAGTTTACGGATACATTTTACCCGATCGTGGATGGTGTGGGGCGCGTTGTGTACAACTATGCAACCCATTTGCCGCGCCTTGGGCACGAATGCTATGTGATCGCCCCCATGGTGAATACCGGATATCGCGGCGGCTTTCCATTTGACCTTGTGGATTTCACCGGAAGTTCTGTGCCGGGTTCGCCGCAATACAAAGCGGGCCTTGCAATTCTGGACAGGCATTATCATGCCCGCATTGCGGATGTGCCGCTTGACGTGATCCATGCGCATGCGCCCTTTTCCGCAGGCATGGAAGCTTTGCGGCTTACCGCCAAAAGGGATCTTCCGCTCGTGGGTTCTTTTCATTCAAAATATTACGATGATTTTTATAAGGCAACCGGCCGTGAAGCGCTCGCGCACCTCGGCGTGAAATTCGTTGTGGAATTCTATGAGCGCTGCGATGAGGTGTGGGCCGTAAGCAAATCTTCGGCCGAAGTCCTTCGCGGCTATGGGTATGGCGGCGAGATCATTGTGATGGAAAACGGAACGGAGCTGCATCCCCTTGATCCTGAAAACGCCAAGCGCGCCGCCGAGCATTTTTCCATCCCGGAGGGGAAACCCATGCTGCTCTATGTTGGGCAAATGGATTGGAAAAAGAACATTCTGCACATTCTTGAGGCTGGGGCGCTTTTGCATCGGCAGGGGCTGCCGTTTACGCTTGTTCTTGCCGGGCAGGGGGCGGATGCCGAGGCAATCCGCAAAAAGGCGGATGCGCTTTCCATCAGCGCTGATACGATCCTGACCGGACACGTTTCGGATGCAGCGCTGCTCGACGGACTTTACCAAAGGGCGGAGCTTTTTGTGTTTCCCTCCCTTTACGACACGTTTTCACTCGTGCTGCGCGAAGCTGCGGCTGTGGGCACACCGGCGGTTGTAACGCGCGGCGGAAGCCCTGCGGAGGCCATTGCAGACGGTGAGAACGGCTTTTTGGCCGAGGATACCCCGGAAGACCTGGCCCGCATAATCCGGCATGCGTTGGCGGACCCGGCTGCGCTCCGCACCGTAGGCGAGCATGCAAAAGAGAGCATTCCCATCGGCTGGGAAAAGGTCATCACGTGCGTTGCTGCGCGCTATGAAGCGCTGATTGAGCGTTCCCGGAAGGGGGAACTCAAGCGGCGGCATGATGCTTTGCGCGGCATCCTGGCAGAGCGGATGCGCGAATTCCAAAAGCAGTATGAAACGCTGCGCGATTCCTCAAAAAAGTGTTGACATTTTTTCAAAATTCGGTATAATAGAACCCACGTGAGATTTATGCTCGGTTCGTCTAGTGGCCTAGGACACCGCCCTCTCACGGCGGGAACAGGGGTTCGACTCCCCTACCGGGTACCAAAAAAAGCCCTGATTTCAGGGCTTTTTCGAGTTTACGCGGCGCTTGCGGGGGTAAGGCAATCCCTCAGTAGCCTGCGGCAAAGTAAGATGTGCGGGTGGGGGTAAGAACAATCCTCAGTCCGTGCAGCGAACAGCTCCTTTCAAAAGGAGCCTTTTTTGTTCGGCTTCCCCAAAGCCCCCTTTAGAAAGGGGGTGGCAGCACCGAAGGTGCTGCCGGGGGATTGCGAATCAACGCAGCGCTTGTGGGGGTAAGAATAACCCTCAACTCGCATGCCGCAGGATAGGGCGTGCTGCAAAATATGATCGCTGATCCGCCGGTCGGACCGGCGCATTTCCGGCTCCAGCTGCGCATAGCACTGCCTGCAAAGCTGGCCGGCACCCGGCAGAAAACAATCGCGCTCGTCCACCGGCAGGCTTATGGGAACATCGGTGCACCTGCCGCATAATACGCAGCGTTCATATTCCGGTTCCAACGGCTGCTGTGTTTCATGGGAAGCTTTCATAACAAAACAGAAAGGGGGCGCTGCAAAATGCAGCCGCCCCGCGTTGATTGTTCCGTTAGGATTCATTCCTGCGGCGCAGGGCAAACACGACAACGCCTGCGGCGAGGATCAGGCCGAGCGCAATGCCCAGCACCACGGCGGAATCGCTGCCGGTGGTGGGAGGTGTGACGGACTGGAACACCGCATGGATGGTATGGTCGCGTGTTACCGAGCGGAAGGTGTATTCGCTGACCGCGCCGGCGCTTACGCCATCCACCAACACATCCACAAGGACGGAGCCGGGCTCCGCAACCATGCGGAAGGTCTGATCGTCATATTCAGCCACGGCAATGGTACCCTTGGGGGAAATGCGGCCGGCGCCTTCCGCGGTCGCCTCAATGTAGCAATACTGCGTTTCTGGTTCGGGCTTGGGGGTAGGCGCAAGCGTCACATCCGGCGTAGGCGTCACATCCGGCGTAGGCGTCACATCCGGCGTAGGCGTTACATCCGGCGTAGGCGTTACATCCGGCGTAGGCGTTACATCCGGCGTAGGCGTTACATCCGGCGTAGGCGTTACATCCGGCGTAGGCGTGGGCATGGGCGTGGGAACCGGCGTTTCGCAAACGACGGTGAATGTTACGGGCTTGCCGGACTGCACTTCCCAAACCTTGGCGGCAGCGTTATAGGCCAACGTGATCGTGCCGCTCTGGGAAGCGGGGGAGAGAGAATGGCCGGAGGCGACATCCGTATTGTACGCGGTGACATAGGCATCCGGAGCAACGGTAACGCCCACGGTGTAACCGTTGGACGCGTCTCCCTGCACATCGCCAACGGTGAAGCTGCCGTTAAGCAGGGCATAGGAGGAATCGGCATGCGCTACTTCGCTGTTGGTGCAATTGACCGTAACGGCATTGTCACCAAGCAAGTCCTGAACGGCAGAGTCGGTGGGCTTATTCGGTGCGGGCGGTTCAGTGATGTTGACTGTGTACCGCATTGTGCCGTAAAACCACTGCGCGTCTGGGTTTGTTAGAGGGGATGCGCTTTGGCTGAAAGTATAATAAAAATTAATTGTCACTGTTACACGGCCTGTTGCCTTGGGTATAACGGTGACCTGCAAAGCATCTGCGCCGTCCCATGCGCCACCCTGCCATGCACCAATTTCAATACTTTTGATTTCAAGAAGGGAAGTATTGCTTGATTGGGCGGTTGTGCCGCAATAGGCCATGGCATTATACTTATTGCCCAATTTGAAGTGTTGGCATCATACGCAGATAACCATCTGCTCCTATTTGCATGGAAGTGGAAGCTGAAAAGCTCTCGTTGCCAGCAAGGCTCCCTGCAACGTCATCAGGATCCGTAAGAGGATCCCAATCGCCCGCTTCAGCCATTGCAGCTGTTGGAATTATGAAGCAAAGCATAAGCGCAGCAAGGATGATACAAAGATTCTTTTTCGTTTTTGTCATTGTTGTTTATTCCTTTCATTTAATAATCATGGTGGTTGGCTTTGAAAAATGGCTGGCGCTTTTTTCAGTAGACTGCCTTATGGCAAAGGCATCACCATCTTTCACGATATTGAACAGGGGAGGATTCACTTCAGCCCAAGCGGGGTTCAGAGCGGCTTTTTTCCGCCACGTGCGGTATGCTTCCAAAAAACCTCCGTGAATCAACTGCTCTGCCTTCAAACGGGCTTGAACGGCTTCACCAAAATCCCTATAAGTGCCAATGTAGAAGCTTTTCCCTTTGAAGCCGATTCTGACCTCATAGGTTCCGGCGGGCGTAAGGTGTATCCCGTCAAACCCGCTTGTGTTGTCCTTGCGGTGTTTCCTTTTTTCTAGATATTCCACACAAGTTCCGTCAACAAAATGAAGTTTCCGGTGTTCGGGAAGCTCGGCCTGCACCCTCCGTTTAAGGCAGCCGCAGCTTTGAACATCGCCGTGCACAAGCTGACATTCCGTGAAATCCGCTTCGTTCCCGCAATCGCATCTGCAGCGCCAGGAAACGGCGCCTTTTGCATCACGGCGCTCCGTGGGCCAAAGGGGGACGAGCATGCCGAAGCGCCGGTTGAAAAGCTCCTTCCGCCGGGGATGCACCTTGCAGCCACAGCTTTTTACCCTGCCCGCCTTTAACTCGTGCGCGGCAACGGCCTTTTCCTTGCCGCAAGAGCACCGGCAAAGCCAGCGGACGCGCCCGGCTTTGTTTTCCGCTCTGCACAGCGCCGTTAATTCCCCAAAAACGTGGCCGGTCAGGTCTTCTGCAATGCTTCCGTTCGCCGCACTTGGCCGGGGAATGCATCCGCAGTTAGTAACCGTCCCGCGGAGCAGTTTTTTGCGCTGACCATCGTTTCACCGCCGCAGCTGCATTTGCAGCGCCAAACGATGCTTCTGTTTTCCCGTTGCTCTGTTTTTTCTACTGCCGTCAACATACCGAAACGGCAGCCGGTTAAATCGTTTTCGCGTGGCATGTATGGCTCCGCATTGCGCTCCAAGCGTTTTCAAGCTGTTCTTTTTGCCGCAAAGCAAAAAAGAAATTCTCGCGCTTCAACGGAAGAGCCGGCTTTCCTGCCGGTGATGTATTCACAGGCATCCAACCATTCTCGCTCTGTGAAACGCTGCGGTTGGATGGCGGACAGAATCCGGCCGAGCTGCGCGGCATCAACCGGAGCACACCGCAGGTCGGAAAGATAAGTAAGCCCCATCCGCAACGCAAGATAATCCAACAACGAGCATGAAAACGCCATTTGGCACGGAGCACCTCCTTTCAGGCCACATCCATCCTGCTTACCACGGAATTCCTATTCTGTGGTAAGTGGTTTTAGAAATGGGCATTTATATAGTTTTTATTATAAATGCTTTTTTGTTAAAATCAACTAGAAATAGATAATTTAATGCTTTTTTGTTAAAATCAACTAGAAATAGATAATTTAATGCTTTTTTGTTAAAATCAACTAGAAATAGATAATTTTGGAATTTGGTTGCCAAGA
>CDZG01049941.1_pt1 | contig 11801 bp, 12 predicted proteins | sample 557741 | NCBI WGS metagenome assembly CDZG01 (sample SAMEA3182086, study PRJEB8094) | gut metagenome | biome: human; feature: gut; material: Stool; isolation source: human stools | place: Canada | collected 2013-01-21
AGCATCAGCTCCTTTGCCATCTGCGAGGTCATGTCCTGCACGTCGCTCATTGCGGCAAGCCCTTCCTCGGAGAAGTTTCCTTCAATGAGTCCGGCGACCGCCAGCTTCGAGGCCATGAGCTTCAGGCATTTCTGCTGCATGGTGTCCTCATAGTAGAGCATATAGACCTTGACCGCGGGCGCTTTCTGGTTGATGCGCCAGCTTCGGCGCGACGCCTGCCGCAGCGTAAAAAGCTTATAACCCATGCTATAAAACACCAGCGTGGTAAAGGCGTTGAGATCCAAGCCGGTCTCTACAAGCGACGGGTTCACAATCAGCACCTGCATCCCGGCAGCGAGTTTTTTCTGCACCCAGTCCTCGCGGTCAGTCGTCTTGATCTTGTCGGTCAGGATCTCCGTGCGATAGCCTTCATCCGTCAGGAGCTTTTTGAGCTTCTGCTGGGAATCCGTGCGCACCCAGCTTGTGTAGATGAGCGCACGCTCGCCGTTCTGAATGGCAGTTTTTACGATCTCCAGCGTCTGCAATTCCTTTTCTCCGAGCGTGTCCGCGCCCCCGATATTTTCGGGTTCGACGATGGGAATATCACTGTCCGGGTAGAGAATGGGTTTCTGGTCATACGGCTGATCCGGGTAGACGGTCAGCAGATTCAGATACGCGGAAAGAATCTTCTGTGCCGCGCGGCGGTCTGAACGTAAAACCTGTACAAGCTTATGCTCGATCCGCTTGTACTCCGTCTCTACCGCTTCGTCCATCTCACAGGCAATGGGAATTTCTTCGTAGCTGGGGAGTGCCTTGCCCATGTCGGACAGCGACAAAAACGCCGTTTTTTCCAGCAGAAACCTCGAAAACACCAGCGGCGAAACGCCCGGAAGCTGACGCGTCCGAACGCCGCTTTTCTGCGATCTGCGCTTTGCCGCATAGCTTTCATCGGCTTCGGTGTAGGTTGTTTCCACAACGCCATACTCCGTGTTGAACAGCGCGGGCTTTTCATGCGGCTTTCCGTCCGCCAGCATCAGCTGCGCCGACGTGCGGTAAAGCAGATGAAAAATGCCGGAGCTGTAGCCGTTGATGAGCGTAGCCGTCATGCCGATGACCTTTTTCGCCGTGCCGAACAGCTCTGCCATCGCGTCGCCCTGGCCGCTGTCGTTGTTGTACTCGTGCAGCTCATCCACGATAAGCCCGTCAAGCCTGCCGCGGTACCGCTTCTTGATGTAAGAGCTGAGCGGATACCGCCGGCACGCGCCGCGCGTCGGAAAGTACCCGTCCGGGTTCTCGCGAAGCGTCTGCAAAGCGTCCAGCACGGCGGGGTTCTTCGTCTTCTGCATGGCATGGACTTCCAGCTTTCGATACACCCAGCCGTATTCCGGGATCTTGACCCACGGTGCGGGCACGCTTGGATTCACCGCTGTCCACAAGAGACTTTCGCAATTCATACATTGATGATTGCGCCGGTTTTCCATGCGGAACGCCTCCGGTTTCGCGGTCACCCAGTCGTATGTATCGTCGCTGCTTGGCAATTCTATGACGGAACCACAGCCGGGGCAGCGGAACGCGCCTTTTCGCGCGTCAAACAGAACCGCCGGGCGGCGCATATAGCCGTCTCTGGCTTTTTCCTTGCTGATGACGGCGTAGATGCTTTTGTCGCCCTGCTGGTACTGCGCGTACAGGCTGTCCAGCTCTGTAATGCTGCGGACGATGACTCCTGCAGTGTCCGGCAGCGTTTCGGCAATTTCGCGCACCCACTTCTTCGCAACGTGCGACGGGCAGAGGATGATGTTGAACGTCTTTTTCCGTTTCTGCGCCTGATACGCTGCCAGCGCCGTCGCGCCGATCTTCGTTTTGCCGCTGCCGCACTCTGCCACGATGAACGCGGATTTCCCCTCCGAGAGCTTGCGCTTGACCGCTTCCGCGACGGCAAGCTGTGCCGGGTAAAGGCTATAACCTGCGTGCGCGCGGATGTAGTCATTGATGCGCAGGATCTCCGGGGAAAGCTGCTCCGCGGCGGGGTCAAAGAGCGGTTGGAACTGATTACGGATTCGCTCTGCCACGGTCACGCCGAACGCGCTTAGGTAGCTGGTGACAGAATGCACACTGTCAAAGCCGTTGAGGTTCTGAACTGTTCCGGGAATACGAATTGCGCCGCTTTTCAGGCCATCCTCCAGCACCTTGACGATATTGGCGTCGTCCTTCTTGCACAGCAGCAGCCACGCCTCCAGCCGTTCACGAATGGAGATGACGCGCAGCGGCTTGAGAAGTCTGCGCCGCTGCAATTCGTCCAGAACATAGTCCTGAAACTCCGGGATGAGCGGCACGGCCGTTTTCCGGTCCAGCGCCTCAAACAGCGCCTGCCGGTCTCCGGCCGGGCAAAAAAGGATGCACTTTCTCGGCGGCAGCTCTACATTCGTCTGCCCGCCCATTTCTTCCTCGTTGGTTGATCTGGTCTCATCTGCATCGTCCAGCGAAAGGATCGTTGCCTCGGCATAAATTCCGTCGTGGCTCAGATGGCATTCGTACTTCTTCGGTTCGCAGGTGAGCATGGCTGTTTCACCGGCAAATTCCGTTTCCAGCGTCGCGCCGGCATAGATCGCGTCCGACATGGCGCGCACCATCTCCGGGTAGCCGCCAAAGCGGATCGCCCGCAGGCGAGACTCGCACCCATTCGGTTCAAGGACGATCGTGTCCGCATATGCGCTGAGGCGCACCTCCTGCTTGGGGTTGTAATAGCTGATTGGCATGAGTCGGCTCTTTTCTGGCATTCATGGTTTTCCTCCTTTCGTTGCTTTGGACACAAAAAGACCGTAACTGCCAAGCGGCAATTACGGTCTTACTGGTCCTGTTGTATTTTGGTATTCACTGGCCTGCGCACGGAACCGGGGCATACCTGTCCCCAAGTTTTCACCTCCGCCCTTCATCTGCTCCGCCCTGATACTGCTCTGACCTGGAATACAGATTTATTGTAGCGCAGCAGCAGACAGGTGCAAACTTGCGGATTACTCAAGTGTTGTATCGCATAACCGCTTTCTCCGTGCTGCCCGACGAATCCAGCTTGCGGCTCTGCGCTGCTCCGTATCGTCATAATAAGCGATCATGTCCGACGCCGACGCAAGATAGCACAGCTTCCGCGTCAACCCGATCCGTCCGGGCCAGAGCCAGCAGCCCTGCGGGTACAGCGTGTGCAGATAGTCAAGCTCCGGCTCTGCCGGTCTCTCTTTTCGCAGTCCGCATAGGATCACTGTATAGTCCAGCAGCGGATAGTCCTGCTGCAAGCGCCGGATCACGCGGAACGCAAGCCGCTCAAACGGGCCGAAATAGCCAAGAACAAACGCGGAAACATGCTCTTGCTCAATCAGCGTACGAAGCCGCAGTTCCAAACGCTCCTCATTCAAATTTCTGATCGTCTGATCTCCAATTAGCGCGCAAATCATAGATGTTTCCCTCCGCTCCCATTTCAACAGAACGATTGTCTGCTTATTATAAAGCGCATGCGCCATATATTTCGGCGAATTGCATAATATAATTATATAACGCTCTATAAATAAGTCAATCGCTTTATAGACGAAGCTGAACCAAGACGCCGCAGCTTCTATAATTTTCACAGAAGGGGGCGTTTACTATGAGCAAAGACGAAATCAGCTTCAAAAACCGGGATCGGTTCATCCAGATGGGCATTGCAATCTCCTCTCTGCGGAAGATGCGCGGGATGTCACAGGAACAGTTAGCCGAAAAAGCAAGCATCAGCCGCTCTCATCTGAGCGCGATCGAAGCACCGAATATGGTCCGTGCGTTCTCCATGGAAGCGTTCTTTAACATCGCCGACGCGCTTGATGTAACGCCTGAGGAGCTGATCCAGATCGCATTCTTGCAGGATAAGATTTTGAAGCGGAAAAATTGGGTTGAGAATCCAGCGGATGGTGATTAGTATGACACAGCAAAATGAAATTACCAATCTAGTTAGAGAAGCAGATGATCAAAAAACTCCAGAAACACTATTTCAATATACAAGTTTGGGAGTACTGGCTCTCATTCTGAAAAACAGGACAATACGCTTTAATTCACTCGCTAATTTGGATGACCTAGAAGAATCGCAAACATCGGTGTACAAGGGGTACAAACAAGATAAAATAGAAATGAGGGGCGATAGAGCGGAAATGTCAGATTTTCCACTCTATCTGAACACGGTCGCTGGTGGCCTTGATCGTAGAGATCAAGCCATCAGCGGCTTTTCTTTTGTCGTCAAAATCTATGCTGTCCCAGTTGTCGAGATAATAGGATAACTTCTTTATCTGCTGGGGAGATATGGTTTCAACACTCAATTCGGCGATTGCCTTTGAAATGGTCTGGCGTCGGGTGTCCAGTTCTTCAATTTTTTTGTTGGCGTAGGCAAGCAAGGTCGCATTGGCTCCGGTCAGCGTATCCAGCAGCTTTTCAATTTCTGCCTCCACCTGCGCCAGCTCCACTTGATAGGCGGTCAGCTTCGGATTGACTTTTTCCTCCCTGCCGTGGAGTATCTGAAAGTCTTTGAACTTCTCCTGCATGGCCGAGAAAATGAATTGCTCAAATGCTTCTTTGTGGATTTTCCCGCAGCCCGGACAGCCTTTGTTTTCCGTCCGTTTGGTACAGCGGAAATATCCGGTGCTGTTTGGTACATGGGTGGCTTTCAGAGCATACCCACAATGCCCGCATTTGATTTTTCCGGCCAGCCAAGTATTTTTCGGTTTCCGTCCCTGCTGGAAGGTGGTATTTGCCATAAGTTTTTTCCGGCATTTCAGCCATGTGTCAGAGGAAATGAGTGCTTCGTGGGGAGCGATAACAAGTATCTGGTCTTTTAAGCACCTGTCCTTGTCCTCCTTCACATCCCGCCCCTGATAGAGATAGCAGCCGTTTGTTCCGGCAAAGTCGGAAGCGTCATTGACAATCGCTGCGCCCTGGCTCTTGAAAAATTCGTACAGCTCCAAATCGGCCTGTGCGTAAACGGGGTTTCTTAAAAGCTGGGAAAGAAATGTACGGAACATGGATTTGCCATAAATTTTTATGTCATGTTCCTCGAAGTATCGGGTAATATCTCCGAAGGAGGTTTCCGGTTCAGCGTACATTTCAAACATCAGCCGAACATGGTCGGCGGCTACGGGGTCGGCAACCATTTTCTTTGTGCGGATACCCTCTACCACAGTAGGCTCTAACTGATAACCGTATGGTGCCTGTCCGCTCATGTGAAAGCCTTTCAGGCACCGTGAATAGTAGGCGTCTGTGACACGCTTCTGAATTGTCTCACGTTCAAGCTGGGCGAATACAATGCAGATATTCAGCATGGCCCGGCCCATCGGGGTCGAAGTATCAAACTTTTCTGTGGATGATACAAACTCCACATCATACTCTTGAAACAGCTCCATCATCGTTGCAAAGTCCAGAATAGAGCGGCTTATGCGGTCCAGTTTATACACGATGACCCGCCTGACCTTTCCCTTGCGGATCTCGCCCAGCAGCTTTTGAAACTCCGGCCTGTCCGTATTTTTACCGGAATAGCCTTTGTCCTTGAATACCCGGCAGCTCCCACCTTTCAATTCATACTTGCAAAAGTCGATCTGACTTTCAATGCTGATACTGTCCTTGCGGTCTACTGACTGTCTTGCGTAAATACAATCTTCTCTGATAAATTCCATATTGGGCTCCTTTCCTTGTTGGAATGGAGCTACCAACCTTACAACTATATTATACCATCAGCAGCCCCGGACAACAATGTTGCGAATGATTAGGGAAATCTGTCTCCATATTTGCGGAACACCTCATAAAGACAACGCTCAATTTCTTTTTTGCGCTGTGCTTTCTCCTTCGGGGGAAGTACCGGCGTGAGGCTTTCCAGCACAATGATCTTCCCTTGAAATGCGACAGACTTTGTTTCTCGTTCATAAGTGACAGCTTGCGTCATTGAAAACCTCCTTTGCGAAAGTGCGTGTATATGCCTGCCTTTCCCACTTGTCCCGTGGGGAAATGTCAAAAGACGGCACCCAGCAGGTGCCGCCCTTTGAGCTTTCTCCACTTCGGGTCGATGTGACCCGAGGTTAGTAAGGACTGGAATGGTACTTTTCTTTGGCGTCCTCCACGCTGTTGAGGTCAAATACTTCATAAAGCTGCCCCACAACATGCCGTATATCTTTCTTTGAAAATCCGCAGTCCTCCATTGCCATAATGACATAACCACGGCAGGCGTCGTTGCTCCATTCGTCCGGGGCCAAGTCGGGGATCATTCCAAACGCATTTCCCATAAAGTGCTCCTTTTTTGAAAAGATGGGGAGCCACGCCGGATCGGTTGGCCTATCATCAGACAGCATTGCCGGGGGCTCCCCATAGGTTTTCACTTCATTTCAGACACACCGGACGGACATAGGCTTCATGCCCCATAGTATTTCAACTCTCCCCATTCTGATGGCAAGGCGTTCTCATTGCCTGCGACGGCTCACGGCTTGCAAGGCCGCTTCAACGCTCGGACTGTGACTAAACGCAAGTATCCGGGTTCTGCGCCTGTTCCGGTGGAGCCAGCCTTGCCCCACCTATGGCATGGACCTGTTCGCTCGCTCAGTTTTACAAAGACTGTATTCTCTGAAATCCGAGGTCATGGCGGGTCTGTCACACAGCGCGTTCCCCTTCGTATCCGGGTGTCTTTTTATTCAATTTTCAATCTGCATGAGGCTTGTCTGAACCTCGGGTCATTGTGACCCGAAGTGTTTTGCCTCTCATAAACCATTTCATTTTCCGGTCTAAATCGGTACGCCTTACAAAGAATTTTTCAAAATTTTTTCTAAGCGCCGCAGACCTCGCTCGATTGCGACACGAACCACTTTTTCATGGACGCCCTCTGCCCGGGCAATGTCCTGTTTGGTCATGCCGAGAATGAAATGAGCATAAATCCGTTTTGCCTGTTTGTCCGGCAGATTGGCAATCGCTGCGTGAAGTTCCTGCATGGTCACTTTCCGCTCATACAGTTCATGGGGAGATAAGGCAACAAAGACAGCTTCATGCTCCAGTCCGTCATCCCGATCAAGGGAATAGTAGGCTTTGTGGCGGTATGTACGCAGCCGGTAGGCAGCCTCTTTACGATCAAACTCTTTGAACATTTCTGCAACTTCTTCCGATACTTCCATGAAGCAATCCGATGTATAGAATGGGTAATAGTCCCGCAAATTGATAATAGCCATATTGACCTCCGTTTCGGTTGTTGGTTGACGAGTGACCGAAACGAAGGCGGCGGGGAGCGGCACCGGGGAATGACTTCGGGCCAAGTTGGCCCGAGGCAAAGCAAAAGAAATGCGCCCGCACAGCAAGACACTATGCAGACGCATGAAATTACATTATCATAATTGTACTGATATATTGTACCTTCATAGCCAGACTGTCCCGGAGGGGGAGCTACGCTTTTTTTAGCTGGTGAAGGTCATGGGAATTGTGAGAAAGTAAGATGGACACGGCGACACCCTCCTATGGGCCGCCGTGGGGTTACTGAATATCCAAAGAGAAACGGCGGCTCTGAAAATTGAGCCGCCGTTTCAAATAGACGTATTGATAGGCTGCTGTACGACGGCTTTTTTTCTTTTGCCGTCGTGCGGCAGATAGATGGTTTATTTAGTTATGGCTTGCATTACCTATGGGCTGATTTCCAGACATTCCGGCCTGTGTATGCTCGTCAAATTCCTCTTGACTGTATTTCTCGATGCCAGTTAATGTTCCGTGATGTTCGCTGTTCAAGTGGCCGTAATCACGAACGGTATAAATGTCTATTGTGCCAACACCACTTCCAAGCGTTCTCATTTCGCCTTGGAATTTTCCGCTGGTGAGGCTTTCACCATTAGAAGTGAGAACATCCCGGAAATAGCGGACTTCCTCACCATTGAAATACCACTGATCTTTTTCGGCATCATAGGTTACTCCAAATGCCTCATACTCTGCAACGAGCTTTGCAGTTTCGCTATCTTCAAGCGGCGTTCCTGCCATAGCAACGGATGTGCTGTTTTTCAACGCCTCAATATCCCGTGCGTCAAATTCCTGCTGGGTAAACTCTTTTAAGCCAATCAGTTTACCCGCCGGATCAACGGAGCCGTCAGCCGCTTTTGAAAAGCTCTCTAAATCCCGTACAGCATACACATCTACTGTGCCGTTCTCATTTAGAAAATCAATACCGGCGGTTTCGTTGTTACTGATGGGATAATAGTCCTCAAACCAGCGAACCAAATTCCCGTTATAGGTAAGTTCATCTTTGACCGCGTCATAGGTCATCCCGTATTGTTCATAAGGTGCAAACATTTTTTCTTTGTCTGCGGCGGAGAGTGCCGAGCTGTCCTCGCTGTTTCCCAGCGCCTCAGAACCGCCAAGAGGTTGACTGATTTCTTCCTTGATAACGGGATTACCTTGTTCCTGGCTGTTCTGTGGTGTCGTACTGCATCCAGCCAAACAGCCTAACAAGAGCATGGACGCAGCGCATAATACCATTCGTTTCATAGTGTTTACCAATCCTTTCTTTGAATGTACCCCAAGTATAGCAAAGCATTTTGGGATACCTTTGGGATTAGTTTGTGATTTATGTGTAGTTAAAAAAAGCGGCAGGTTGTTCACCTGCCGCTGATTGTCCGCTAAATCGTGAAGAAGAATTTAACACCGTTTTCTGTGTTGCAAGCCTCACAATAGCTGTTATGTTGTTGTAAAATTCTTTGAACCATATAAAGCCCTAAGCCGCTGCCGCCTGTTCTTCTACTGCGGGATTGCTCCATACGATAAAAAGCGTCAAACAATTTGGGAATATCATCTTCTGGTATATGTGTACCTGTGTTCTCTACGGAGAACAAAAAGCGTCCGTTGGTATTTTGTAAAATAATATCAACGCTTGCTCCATGCGGCGAATACTTTACAGCATTTGAAATCAAATTGGAGAACACCTTTTCAATCAGTAATTTGTTCCCATTGATAAAAGCGGGAGACTGTATAGCAAGATGTATTTGTAGCTCTTTTGTTGCCACTAAATCATCAATCTCCCTCAAATAGCCATGTATCATGGGAGCGCAATCAAAATGCTCCATTTTGAAATCGACATTGGTTTCCAGCCTTGAAATCGTTAATATTTCCTGCACCATCGTTTCAAGCGTAGCTGCAACTTCCAAGGATCGGGCAAGATACTTTTCGTGGTCTTTATATGCCCCTATACCCAATAGCATCCCCTCTAATTGACCCTTGATAATGGTGATAGGGGTTTTCAGTTCATGGGAAGCGGAAGAAAAGAAATCCTGTTGTGCCCGTTCCAGCGCCTTTTGATGTTCAATATCCTTTTGGAGCTGGAGATTTGCACTTTGCAACTCCTCCAAGGTAGCAGATAGTTTCCGGGACAGCGTATTCAAGCTATTCTCCAGTACACCCAGCTCGTCAGAACGGCGTTCCTCAAGTTGCCATTCCAGCCGCATATCAGACATCTCTTTAGAAATCCGACTGATTTTTAATACCGGGTTTGTAATGATACGAGAATACACCCAAGCAGTTGCCAACGATACAAGGAGAATAACGCAAAACAAAATCGGTAATACGCTTACAAATGATTGCCGCAGTTCTGCGATTTGAGAGGCTTCTCCATAAACTGTTAAAATATATTGGTTATTATCATCTGCAAATGAGAAGTAATAGCTGTTGGATATAATCGGCGCACTTTCATAAGATGCTCCGCCAAGAGCCTCCCCGGTGATCCCATCGTTAAAGCTATTTTGGTTAGACGGTGTTTCCACCAGAACACCATCAGCAGTATAAAGCTCCACCATGCTAATTGTCGTGTTTTGAAGAAACTGATCAAAAAGTCCGCCGCTATCCTGCATACGGATATGTTCTAATTCATAAATAAAGTCGCTTGTCTGTTCATCTAATGCCGCATTGAGATTGTTAGAATAGGTTTGAGGCATATACCAAGCCAAAACGCCATAGACAAGAAAGCTCACGCAGAGCAAAACTGCCACAGTCAGAATAAAGACTTTAGCAAACAGACTGCCTTTAATTCTCTTTATCAACTTTATATCCCACCCCTCTGATTGTTTGAATGAAATCTATTCCCAATTTTTTTCGTAGATTTTTGATATGGGTATCAACAACACGCTCGTCCCCATAAAAATCATATCGCCACAGCTTATCCAACAAGTTCTGCCGGGTCAATATCCGGCCCTGATGGGTCAGCAGTTCCCGCAGTATTTCAAATTCCTTTTGTGTCAGTTCAAAATTAGCTCCGTCCACGGTGGCGGTGTAGCTGTCACAGTTCAAAAGCAAATTGCCATAAGTAATGATTTGATACTTTTCATCTGTTTCCCGGTTACTGCGCCGAAGTACAGCCGCAATTTTGCGGAGCAGGACAGGCATAGAAAACGGTTTTGTGATGTAGTCATCCACCTGCAAATCCAATCCTTTAATCTGATCTTCTTCTCCGCTTAATGCGGTTAGCATAATGATAGGAACATCAGATTGCTTGCGTATCAATTCACAGACACCGTAACCGTCAATTTTGGGGAGCATAATGTCCAACACAATCAAGTCATATCGTTCTCCCGCAAATAAAGATAGTGCCTCGACACCATCATTTGCAACAGCTACTTCATATCCTGCTTCTTGTAAAAAATTCTGTAAAAGTTCTTGAATATCAAAATCGTCCTCAACGACTAAAATCCTTTGCATAATAACACCTCCAAAGATAGCGTATCATAGATTTTTGTGATTAAAGTGTAGTTTTCAAATTTTCTTTCTGTTATTATACCTTGTCCGTGTAACATCGGCAACCTTGCCGACGGGCAATAAAATACTACTAAAACATAAAATCGTGTTTCGTTCTCATAGTCAAACCCGAAATGTAAAATAATATAGGGGTGATATGAGAATGTACCAAGACACCAGACGGCTTGACTTCCACGCATTAGGCCGGGAGATCAAGCGCAAGAGAGAGGCAAAAGGTTGGACGCAGGAATATCTTGCACAGCTTGTAGACCGTACCCCACGCTCTATCATGTATTTTGAAAACCGGGGTCAGCATCCAAGCCTGAATACCTTTTACCAAATCGTCACCTTGCTGGATATTTCCGTAGACCAATTCTTTTATCCTGACAGGCAAAATAGCGAAAGCGACTGCCGCCAGCACATTGATAGACTGCTCAACTCAATGGACGAAAAGGAATTGACGGTCATGGAGGCCACAGCAGAGGGACTACAAAAAGCCAGAGAAACGGAGGTCATGTAAAAGGGCCTTCGTTTTTCTTGTTTTTGGAGTACTTTTCGGGGGTTCCGCTAAATGGCAAGCAATGCCTCTGTGGCCACAAGTGGCACAAAGGCGGCTTGTTGGGGCTCGCCCCAAACCCGTATCTTCGGGCCAACATGGCCCGAAGTGTCAGCGTCGCTTTGCTCCTTATTTTCATAACCTTAACGCTCCTTTTCCTGCTTTCTTCCCGGCTCGGTGTAGCCCATCAGAGTGTCAATGTTCGCCTTGATCGTGACGATCTCCTGCATATCCCGTCGTGCCTTCTGGTATTCTCCATAGAGCTGTTTTTTCTTTGCTGTGAGCTTACGGCCTTCCTCCTTCAGCACATCCATTTTAGGGAGCTTCGCCCCGCCCAGCAGAGAGCGCATTTCCGCTTGTGCAGCCCGGTACAGTTCAAGGTCGGCCTCATGCTCCGCAAGGAATTTCCGGCTGTACTTCGTCGCCTTATACTGCTCAAAGACTGGGCGGGTTTTGGCATACTGAACCGTTGCGGCCTTTAGCCCGGCATTGGTTTTCATGGCCTGTTCCGTCTGCTTGA
>CDZG01004573.1_pt1 | contig 11770 bp, 13 predicted proteins | sample 557741 | NCBI WGS metagenome assembly CDZG01 (sample SAMEA3182086, study PRJEB8094) | gut metagenome | biome: human; feature: gut; material: Stool; isolation source: human stools | place: Canada | collected 2013-01-21
GCCGCGATGGAGGGCAGGGAGTATGCCATCACATACAGCTCCCGCAGCGGCTCGGTCAGTTCAGCGATGTGGAGCTGGAGGGCCGTTTCCACGGCGTACAGGAGTACAGGGTCTTGTTCCCCGCTGTGCTGTCCCGCCAGAGCGAATTGCCCGCTGAACATCCGCTTTACCAGCTCCAGCAGCAGCGCCTCCTTACTGGGAAAAACATGGAAGAACGAGCTCTGTCCGATGCCCGCCGCCTTTGCGATCTCGCCGGTGGTGGTTCTGGTGTAGCCCTTTTCCAGGAACAGCGCCACCGCTGCCCGCAATACCTTCTGCTGCGTCACCAGACCGTTTAACAGTTTTCCTCTTGGCAAAATAATCAGCTCCTAACACCATGCTTGCGATTGCACTTTTATAATAGCATGAGCCATTCCATCACGCAAGAAAAATTTCAGCGCCAGACCAGCAAAATTGGAATCCCCCTGTTCCTGACCCAGTTTTGACCCAGAATGGAATTGGAACGGGCAGGGCTGGACGGAAACAACGGAAAATCCGCCGAATGAACGGTGGCAAAAAGCACAAATCGGAGCCGAAACGACTCCGATTTGTGCGTGAGACAACCTACCAGCAGGAGCGTCATGTGGTGCTTATAGAGCAGTTTCCCGAAACTTTTCAGCCAGGTTCTCAACATGAATCAGTCCTCGTTTCTCCCGCTTCCGGGCATATTCTACTGTCTGGCCGGTGCCACCAAGGAAGTGATAGGCGTAGGTTATCAGATAGTCGCAGGTGTCCACCATGCGCTGATTGGTCTTGATAATAGCCAGCCGCTTTGGGATGCGTTCTTCCTCCCAGGGATAAAATGTACCATCGAAGCCTTTTGGTGTATTGATCGGTCGGATGGCCGGGTGATACGGCAGAACCAGTGTGAGCCTGATCTCCGGATGTCGTTCTCTGGCTTCCTTCACAGCCTGTGCCGCGAGTCCGTCAAAGCCACCATAGTGACCGACATAGAAATCTGTTACGCCGTGTTCCGTAATATGATGCTCCACCGCCTCTGACAGTGCCGGGAACACATCTCCTCCGGCTTCGCGGTGACCGATAAAAAAGCAGGATTTCATCGTAATAATATCTCCAAACTGTCCTCATGGGGGTTATATCCCCTTAATAAGGAAGATTATAACCCCCATACTATTGATGATCAATTTTGGGGGTGTTTGCATGATCGTATTTAACAAGCTGTGGAAAATGATGGACAAACGTGGTGTAACCACCTATCAGCTGCGCGAAAAGTGTGGCATAGACAGCAAAACCGTGCGCCGGCTTCGCGCAAATGAGAACATGGAAACAAAGACCCTCGACAAGCTCTGCACTGCATTGTCCTGCAGGTTGGAGGATATCGCAGAGTTCATTCCCAATCCTCCAGTGGAAGATGGGACGGATGTGAAATAGCCCCCATAGCGGCTCTTTTCAATAAACCGCCCTATTCCAATTGTCCTGTAATTGCTTTATTATATCATTATATTGCCAAAATTAACAATCTCTTTCTCTAAATAAATTCAGGGATACATGATACCCTTTTTAGAGAAAGAGGTGCGTTATGGATACAAAATATCATGAGCAATACATTCGTTTCGGCCTGAAAGTTCAGTATTATCGCAAGTTATCCGGGATGACCCAAGAGGCCTTTGCCGATGAAATCGGGAAGTCCTGGTCTTTTGTTGCCAAAATCGAAAGTCCCACGCGGCCTTTTGGCGTCTCCATGGAGACGATGTTCAAGATTGCCGATGTCTTAAAAGTTCCCGTTTCAAAGCTGTTTGAAGACTAACTCATACAAAAAGAAAAATGCAGCTCCCGGTCACACTGCCGGGAGCTGCATTGCTTTTATTCCAGATATTCGTTGATCCATTCAGCCAATTGTGGGGTAATCTGGTGATACGCCATAGCTCCGCTACTATATAGGTACCCATAGCTCGGGTAGATACTCACGAAGAAACGGTGTCCGTCTGCGGTTTCTATACGGATTGTCTGCTGATCATCCGCAAAAGCACTGTGAGCCTCCGGTGCGTTCTCCTCCGGCACATCAGCAAACACGCGATCCTGGAACGCATCGTTGTCCATGCTGACAAAGTTGACGATGTCTGTGGTAAGCGCATAGAACTTGCTGATCGCTTCGGTGTCTGTAATCTCAGCGCCGATAACCTTTCCGCGATTCCAGTCCACCTGTGCAATAGAAGCGATGCCGCCTGCATCTTCGATACCATAGATGCGATAGACTTCGGCAAGGTCACTATAGGCGTTAGGATCATCCGGGAAATAGGTTCGGACAAAAACCGCGGCCATATAGTTGTCCCCATCCCGCAGGACATATACTGCTCTCGACGGAGCCGGAGCGTACTGGAACAACTCCTTATCTGTCTGCGACACGGTCTCCTGATAATCCACAATGCCGCCAAGTTCAATATTAGCTACATGCTCACCGGCCATCTCCGGGGTAATCTCTGAAGGCAATCCAAGTCTTTCTAATGCCTGTGGAATATCGCAGCACTCATATAGCACCCCATTAAAATACAGCAGAGCAGCTGCCGCTGGAAAGTCATCGATTGAATCTTGTGAGCCAGGACCACCCTTGTGGTGAAGGACAGGAATGGCGATGCTCACCACCAGACATAGGCAGGCGGCAATAACATTTGCTTTGGGACATCTTCTTTCTTTGGAAACGCACGGGTGTGGATTGCTTCTTTTTAGCTGATGGTCGGGAACCGCAGAACCACCTTAAACAGATCGCCGTCAGTAGTCAGCTCCATGGTGCCGTTTTGCAGTTCGGTCAGGCTCTTTGCAATAGACAGGCCCAGACCGTTGCCTTCGCTCTTTCTGGAGTTGTCGCCCTGAACGAAGCGCTCCAGCAGCTCGTCAGTAGACAGGTTGAGGGGTTCGCGGGAGATATTCTTAAAGGAGATGATTGCCTCTCCGTTTTTCTCCTCCAGCGTCAGATAAACGCGGGTGGAGCGCTGGGCATACTTGCAGACATTGTTCATCAGGTTATCGAACACGCGCCACAGGCGGCGACCGTCTGCCATAATTTTAATAGGCTGCTCCGGCTGGCTGGTGAACAGAACCAAATCCTTCTCTTGAAGCTTCTGCTCATACTCACCGGCAGTCTGTGTCAGCATCACACCAACTTCACAGGGAGCCAGCAGCACCTCCAGATTACCCGTGGACGCCTTAGAAGCCTCCACGAGATCGTCAATGAGCCGCTTCAGGCGGTCGGACTGACGATGGAGTACACCGGCATATTCTGTAATGGTGGGGTTGTCGCACTGCTCTTTTTCAATCAGATCCGCGTAGTTGATGATAGAAGTCAGCGGAGTCTTGATGTCGTGAGAAACATTGGTGATCAGCTCAGTCTTCATGCGTTCACTTTTCAGACGTTGTTCCACTGCCGCTGTCATGCCAACGCCAATGCTGTTCAGATTCTCGCCGTGGCGCTTGAAATCCCAGAACATTCTCTTGGTGTCCACCTGATATCCAAGATCACCGGTGGCAAGAGCCTTGCCACCGGCCTGGAGCTTTCGGAGCATCAACGCCACATAGAGAACCAGCGGGACAAGCACAAGGTGCTTCACGAACCAGAAGGTCAGCAGAACATCCTCCTCACAGTATGCCCCAGCAATGACAAGGACTTCGATCAAGGCGATTGCAGCCAGGCCAAGAGCGGTCTTCCAAACCAGAGGAATGCCTCTGCAAAGGGATACCATACCGCGGAAACACACACATACGCCGCTCCAAATCTTACGCAGCACGACCAGTGCAATTTTAAGGGCATAGAAGATGATGGTGTTCTTCCACCAGCACCCCAGCTTGATCCGCGTTGCAAAGCTCATGCACCAGCCAAGACAAATGGCCATTAGAGAGATACCTAATGCGATGCCGGCTAACGCTGCTTCGATGTCTGAGGCATAGTAGATTGCTTCCACCATGACCTGTATTATCAGGAACCCGGCAAGCGCAGTCATCCCGGTCAGCAGGTCAAAGGGGATCTTCGTACCCCATCCCGGCTGCGCTGTTGCCAGACCATTTTTCTTACCAGATGCGCACATAAGGAAAACGAAAGCAGCGATAGCAAGAATGGCAGCGCCGATGCCAATCGCATATACCCAGAAACGCATGGCAAAGGCCAAGGAGATCAAAAGGTCGGCATAATAATAAGTATCAGGCTGGGTCAATTCATCCGCAAGACGAATCGTTGCCTCCACCGTACCGATCTGCTCCACATCATATCCGTAGTTGCTATACAGACTGTACCAGTTTTCTACGCCGTCTTTCTCCTTCATATGATACCAGACCGCACTGTACTCCGTGGAGCTTTCCTTCACGCCCCCATCATACCCCCAGTTATTTCGCGGACCTTCTGAGAAAACCATTTCAATAGATGCAATGTTGCGATCTGACAAATAGCGCATGGCATCATCAGCACCAGCATCTAAATTCTCGTTGGTCAAATAATGAATGAGCGTCCGGATATCGCCTTCGGCAATATTTCTCATGGCTTCGTTTTTGTAAGCCCATTCAGATGTCGTATAGAGTTCTTCTTCCACCATGATGAACGCACCAGCTGCAGAGCCGATAACAACAATCACCATGATGATGACCAGCAGGAACGCTACGAACTTGGCTGATGTACGGTGGGTCAGCGGGAGTTTTCTATTAACTGGAGCAACATTCTCCGGTTCTGGTGTCACTGCTTCATACTGCGCATCCTGTACGGTCTGCGCGATTTCCTCCACGATGGGATCTGCGTTTTTCTTCCTAAAGAACGGCTTCATCGTTTTGCTCCTTTCTCCATTTTATACCCTTGTCCCCAGACCACCTTCAGATATCGGGGGTCTGCGGGGTTGATCTCTATTTTTTCACGGAGATGCCGGATATGTACGGCAACGGTATTGTCGCTTCCCAGGGGAGCCTCTTTCCATACCTGCCGATAGATCTCCTTGGGGGAATACACCTTGCCGGGACTCTCCATGAGCAGTTTGAGGATGTCGTATTCGATGGGCGTCAAGGAAATGGGTTCTCCGTCCAGGGTGACTTCCTTGGAGCTGTCATCCAGTTCCACGCCGCCGATGACATATCGTGCCGGAGCCGCAGCTCTGCTGCCCAACTGCATATAGCGGCGCAGTTGAGAACGGACACGGGCCGTCACCTCTACGGGATTAAACGGTTTTGTGATGTAATCGTCCGCTCCGGTGTTCAGGCCGAGGATCTTGTCGGTATCCTCACTTTTGGCCGTCAGCAGTATAATGGGGACATTGCTCTTCTCCCGAATCTTTACCATTGCGGAGATGCCGTCCATTTCAGGCATCATGATATCAAGCAGAATCAGGTGAATGTCCTCCCGCTCCATAACCTCAAGGGCCTGCACTCCGGTGTTGGCCTCGAACAGTTTGAAGTCCGGATTCATCAGATATATTTTCAATGCGTTGACGATATCCTGCTCGTCATCGCAAATCAGAATGTGGTACATGGAACCCCTCCTTTGATGGCTTTATAATAACAATCTTTACATTAAGATGGTAGTGGTAGAAAGATGAAGAATTTGTGAAGATTGCCATTCCAAAAGAACAGCGCAGCTCCCGACCGGAAGCTGCGCTGTTGATGTGGTTGCTTACTCGTCAATCATTTGGAGCAGAAGCCAGATTGCAGGCTGGTTTTCTTTAATCCATTCCATATCGTGCTGTTCGCTGATCCGAATGGCACCCGCTTTCCATTCATCGAAGTATTCCTGGCCAGTTTCAGCGTAGAGTCGGAGCTGTGCTTCCGGCGCAAGATCATCGAGAACGCTTCGCATCAGATGTCCACGCAGTCCTGTCTGACCACCCTCTAAAAACTGTGAGAATACATACTGCAATGTATAGCTTCCGTAGTAGGTAAGCTCCCGATACTCAATCGGGTGTGCGTCAATGTAGTCGGCAGGTCTGGAAGATGTGGCCGGAGAGGACTCAATTACCTCAAAAAGATGTTCCACCGCAGAATAGGTATCAACTCCGCCGTAACGGACGGCCTGATCGTAGCACTCCTGCTTCTGGGCGAGGATATACTTCTGAGTATCCAGGGCTTCGTCCTCAATTTCGTCAGGGAACTTATCCCGAATATCCTGAACATAGTAGGAGCCGTCCCGCGGTGTCCAATACTCCTTCAGAACATATTTCCCATCTACAACTTCAAAGGTGATGGCAACAGCGATATGACTGCCGGCAGCATCGTGAAAGGTTCCACCGGAATAACCAAATCCCTGATGAAGCGCCAGTCCGTAGACAGTGACCAGCTTGATGTGGTCGGAGGAACCAACTGCGGGGGTGCCACTGAGTTCCTGTTGATCCAACAAGACAAAGCTGGCGCAATGATACAGACCATCCGGCTTGGAAGGCTTGTTTTCTGCCAGGATTGCTTCATTGATCGCCTTCGCCAACAACACTTCTGAATGATCCGCACCAATGAACTCCGTCACGCCGCCGTCCCGAATGTCGATGCGTGTATCGAGGTCATCCGCCAAAGCCAGATAGATATACATAGGGTCACTATCCGGACTTCCACCGCCAATCCATAGCTCATACATTTCATTGATCACATAGACACGGATATACAGGCCAGAGCCGGTCTCAATATAATCGTAATTTTCAAAATCCGACCACGATAAATCGTATCCGTATTGTGAAAGAATAATTACATCATCTAAGGTGAGTTTCGTCGTTTCGGCAACAACTCTGATGCTGTAAACTTCTTTCAACCGAGCTGGATAAGTTTCCAGTATCTCACCGCTATATGAGACTTCAATAATGTCTCCGATTTGCGGCTCCAGAGCGGGGTCCATATTCATCAGAGGAACTTCAATTTGGTCAGCGCTATTGAGTGCCCAGCTTGCCTCTGGTGCAACCAGAAAATATTCCTCGTGGATTTCAAGGACTTCCGCTTTGAAAGTAATACGATTGGGCGCACTTTCGTCAGAAATACGAATTTCCACATTTTCGACTTCCACATAAACAACGATGTCTTCGTCCGTTGGGTTTTGCATATTGATGCCAACCTTGAACCATTCATCTTTTACGGCGTCAAATTCAACGGGCATTCCATGTGTAAGATAGGTAGCCGTATATCCGGTTTCTGTTGTTTCGTCGACTGGAAATAAAAGAACTTCCGTATCATCCAGTCCTTCACCGGACCATATGACAATGGAGTTTCCCGTTGTACTGACTTCTTCATCTGAATACACAAAATCATCCTGGCTTCCTGCTGGAACGACAATTCGCAGCGTATAGCTGTCCTGTTCCGGATCAGTCAGGAAGCACACCGCAACGACCACGCAGGCGATAACTGCCAGAACGACGACCCAGAAAGCAGGCTTCTTGTAGTTCATCACAGACTTCACACGCTCCTTTACACCGACCTCACCAAAGGCAAGAGGGCAGGCTGCGATCACACGGCGGTTGACACTACAGGCCACAAGCGCCTGGGTATAGTTGGCTCTCTGCTCGTTGCCCAGTACCTTAATGACCTTCTCATCACAGGCCAGCTCAATGTCCCGGCACAGCAGCACATAGGCCAGCCACATCAGAGGATTGAACCAATGGATCGTCAGCAGTAGGAAGCCGAGGGGTTTCCACCAGTGGTCTCTTCGACGAATGTGTGCCTGCTCATGTGCGACCACATGGTTCAGATCCTGTCCGCCCATATTGTAGGGAAGATAGATCTTCGGTCTGAACACGCCCAGCACAAAGGGAGAAGCCACATTCTCGCTCTGGAAGATGTTGTCTCGGAGGATGACTGCCTCGCTGACTTTGCGGCGCAGACGCCAATAGCTGACCACGGTATATAGGAGGAGCGCAGCGATACCGGCAATCCAGAGAATGCTAAAAATCGGAATCCAGATCTGAAGCGGATTTGCGCTCGTCAATACATCCTGCGGTGGAGCGAACGAGGACAGCATAGGGTTGACCATGCTATTGATCACTGGAACACCGCTGTTGATTGTGGGCTGTACTGCCATTTCGATATCCATCGGAACTGTCTCTGCGCTGGGGATCAGACTCAGAGCGCTCTCGATAGAGAACGGAAAAGCCAGACGCACTGCCACAATGCCCCAGAGCAGGACATTGACCCACTTGGGTGCTTTCTTCAAGACAAACCGGAGCAGCAGCACAGCCAGGACAAGCCAGCTTGCTGATATGCTCATGTTTATAATTTTCAAAAACAGGTCGTTCATTATTTGCCTCCTCTCCGGATGCGGTCGATCATGCGCTGTACCTCATCAAGCTCCTCCTCAGAAATATTCTGATGCTTGGTGAAAGCAGCGACAAAAGCAGGCAGTGAGCCTTCAAATGTCTTTTCAACCAGTTCTCCAATTTCATATGCCTGCACAGCGTCCTTGGAAACCAGAGAAGTAATGGTGCCGTTATCGTTCTGCAGAACACCTTTCTCTCCCAGACGCTTGATAACGGTATAGGTAGTGGTGCGTTTCCAACCCAACTGCTCCTGACACAGCTTTACCAACTCCGCAGCCGTGACCGGCTCATGTTCCCACATAATCAGACAAAAACGATATTCGCCCTCGTGAATCTTCGGAATATCCATAAGTCAACCTCCTTGTCTACCGATGTAGACTTCTTGATTATAGTCTACAGCAGTAGACGCAAAAAGTCAATGGAGTTCATATTATCTTTACAAATAAATGCCATTGGGGAGCAGATGGCACATTGACGAAGTGCTTCAAATATGCTACTATTATGTTGCTCGATATATCGCGAGGCATAATAGTTGAGAAAGGTGGAATGGACAATGGCGGCACAAGCGCCCATGACTGAAGCCACTTATTACATTCTGCTGGCATTGATGAAACCGGGACACGGGTACGGCATGATGCAGCGCATCAAGGAACTCTCCGGAGGCCGCATCGAAATGGGTCCCGGTACACTGTACGGTGTTCTCACTCGCATGAATAAAGAAGGACTTATCACCCTAACCAGCGAGGAAGGCCGCCGGAAGAATTACGCTATCACAGAAGAAGGAAAAAACGCGCTTCATTTAGAGTATAGACGCTTAAAGCAGCTCGTGACCGATGGAGCAATTCTGGAGGAGGTAGAGGAATGAACTGGAGATATGGTATTCATCCCAATAATTACGCCATAGGTGAAACCGAAAAGTATTATTCCGATATGTCCGAGAAAGGTTGGGAGCTTGTCAAGTGCGGCATAACCTTGAGCCGTTTCCAGAAAACAGAACCCAAGAAAATGCGATACCGGGTCGAGGTTGTAAATCTGAAATCTTTAGAGGACGGGCATCTGCCAGAAGAACAGATTGCAGTCTACGAGGATTGCGGTTGGGAGTATGTCATCAGCCGCGGATACCTGCACATTTTCCGTGCACCGGAAGGAAATGATGCCCCAGAGTTCTATTTGGAACCCGAACAGCAGGCAGCAACCTTAAAGGGGTTGCGAAAACAATACCGTTCTTCTCTGATGGCTCCGTTCATCATTTTGGCATTCCATGCTTTTATGGCTGCGCTTGTTGGCGGTTTATTCAATGGCCGTTGGGCAGCGCAGTTGTACCGAGGATTGGTAGAAGAAACCGCATGGGTGATTGGTTTCTACCTGTTCCTGCTCTGGGCCGTGTTCAGCGATCTATGGGGTTTTATTTACATCAGCCGCCTGTATCGGCGTATGAAGAAAGGCATTCCTCTGGATCATGCGCCGCGCAGTCGAAAGCTCATTATCATCCCACGAATCATCAGCCTACTGTTGCTCATCTGTATACTTGGATGTGTTGGGTACGACTATCTAAACGACGAACGATATACTATGCCAGATGTATCAGACGGTCCTTATATTTTACTCTCTGACCTTGGCATTGAGGGTGAACGCACAGCGAACTCTGTCAATGGTGAAGGAAGTATGGTCAAGGCAAATCAGTCTATGTTGGCAGATCACTGGGACACGCAGGAATATGTTGATGTAATCAACGGCAGTTATAGTAGCGAAGAATGGCTGTACCAGGATGTGTACATTCTCAAAAACGAAGACATGGTTGACCGTTTCGTGGAAGTTCTGATGATAGATTCTGTCTTTGCCCAGTCCACCGAGGATTACACACGCAAAGAAATCCCCGGCTTGGATCAGGCGTGGGTCACAGAACGGTTGGAGTGCATCGCTGTTAAAGGCACTACCATCAGCATCTTTACTCACCCCTTTGATTCACCGGAAGGAATGAGAGAGGCATTGGAAGTCGTTGCCGAAAAGTGGGGCAAATAGGAGGTCAACTTATGTACAAAGAAGCAGCAGGAACCGTTATCTCTGTAAAAAAACAGTGGTGGCTAAAGGTAAACGCCAAGCGCGTGAGATTACACGCCATGGACGGCGCAATGTTTCCCCACATTGTTAAAGTAGAATACACTGTTGATGGGCAAACCTATACGCAAAGAAAGTGGATTGGAGCAGGTTATCCGACCCCTTCCGTGGGGAGTTCTGTAACGGTTTTATATGACAGAAACAAGCCCTCTCTGGCAAAAGTGGTATAAGCTCGGTGATACAAAGCCTACAGGTATCAAAACCTGCAGGCTTTGCTTCTGTGCTATGAGATTTTATGAAGAATTTTTAGGTTCCTCTTGATTTGTACGTAGCGTATAGCCTTACCCATATCCGCACCCACAACACCGACCTCAAGAACAGGCTGACCGCCTACGCCGTAGCTCACCCTGACCAGGGCCGCCAGACCGACGCAGACCCGGACACGGGCTGCATGGAGTTTGATATTGCAAAGGGGCGTTTCTCTTTCCGTCTGACCGCCCCATACAGCGAGGAACACCGGAAAGCGGCGCGGCAATATGCCAGAGATAGTAACGCCGCCGACAGGCTGAAATAGCAGGTAGAAATATTCACAGTCTTGTGGCATACTTTATCTGTTGTCAGAGCAACAAATGCGAATTTGATGAGGAAGATTATTTATATAATCTACCGTCTATGGTCTGAAAACGACCCCCTGTCGAGAATCAGTGGAAATCGATTCTCGATTTTCTTATACTGTAACCGTAACAAAGAGGAGGTGAGCAAATGCAAATTGAAATCAAGTTAGATGAGAACTGCAAGGAACCCAAAATCATCGTTGTGACAAACAAAATGACCGACGAAATCAATGAAATCATGAAAAGGCTTTCAGACGAGCAGCCGAAAATGATTGCCGGATTCAAAGATGATATTGTCGAAGTGTTGGAGCCGTTTGATATTTACCGCATTTTTGCTGCAGCGGGCAAAGTGTTTGCCGAAACAAATCACGGTGAGTACACGCTCCGTCTGCGGCTTTACGAAATGGAGCAGCGGCTGGACAGCAACTTTTTTGTCCGAATATCAAACTCGGATTTCGTGGAGCCTTGCAAAGCAAAGCGGAATTTACTTTGCCATTGTCTGTGTTACGTTGTTTCCGATTGCCTATATTACGAATTGGATGAAGCATAATGCCATTGGTATTCTTTCATATGTAGGAATATTCGTTGCAATTTCCGTCATCACTTGGCTCATTCAATATTTTGTATGGAAACGCAAAGTGAAAAGAATGAATGACAGAGTTCGAAACAGTAATAACGCAAAATGAGCATAACCTTCACAACGGCAACTTCTCGTTTATCTGGGAGCTGACAAGAACTGAATAACACCGCCACGAGCAGCCATTTCAATTTGAAAACGGCTGCTCTATTTTTATGCCAACGGGCAGAAAGGAGCGACCAACCATGACAAAGCCAAGAGAGAAA
>CDZG01013761.1_pt1 | contig 11770 bp, 5 predicted proteins | sample 557741 | NCBI WGS metagenome assembly CDZG01 (sample SAMEA3182086, study PRJEB8094) | gut metagenome | biome: human; feature: gut; material: Stool; isolation source: human stools | place: Canada | collected 2013-01-21
TGGTGCGAGAGAGGAGACTTGAACTCCCACGTCGGTTGACACACGCCCCTCAAACGTGCCTGTCTACCTGTTCCAGCACTCTCGCGAATTGCTTTTTTCAAAGGCAAGAGTTATTATAACAGAGAAAATGAGAATGTCAAGGACTAATTTCAAAATTTCTTGCCTTTCTGACATACACAACTGTATAGGCTATGCACAGCAGCAGCGCGGCAAGCATAAGCTCGCCGCCGATGCGCGGCTGAACAAGGTAATAGCGGTTGAAATACGCATAGTAGCAATGCAATGAAGCAAGCTCCGCGAAAATCGGTACGGGTGCAAAGTGCAGGTCGGACGCCGCGAGCACCAGCGCCAGAACGCCGGGAATGAAGAAATACCGGTCGTGCATATGCGGCAGCAGATAGGGTATGCCCATTGCAAGGATAATGGCAAAGCCGAGTATAACGCGGTCGGACAGCTTTTTGCGCAGAAGTATCGCCGCGGCGTAAACCGCCGCAACGAGCAAAAATGCGGCGATGATAAGCGCCCTTGCGCCCTGCGTCGTGTCTCCCGACCACGAGAACATGCTGGTGAGCGACGGTGCGTTGTAATTCATCGCGTCGCCTACAGTACCGGCCTGCGAAAAATACAGCGTCAGTGTATCCCACAGCGGCGCTCCGGCAATGACGGCGGGCAGCATGAAAACGATATACGCGGCAGGGAAGACGAGAAGCTGTGTCCAGCGTAGCTTTTTGGCAAGCAGCAGAACGAAAAACGCAGGGATAATGAACACGGCCTGCAATTTAAAGGCAAGGCAGGCGGCCAGCGATATCATTGCGCCGACACCTTTTTCACTGAGTCCGAGATACAGCGCGAATATGCCGAAAAATGCATATATGCTGTCGCACTGAGCCCAGTATGCGCCGTTTGTGACTACCGTCGGAAGATACAGAACGGCAAGGAAGACGCCCAGCTGCCTTGCCTTCGAGCCGGTGTACAAAGACAGAAGCTTCATGCAGCTCCACGCGAGCAAAACGTCAAACAGCACCGACAGCAGCTTTATCAGATACAGCTCCGAGATGCCGAAATACGAAAACGCCGCGAGAAAGTACATATACGGCGGATTATAGTTGCCGGGGAAGAAGGCGAGCGCCTTAAAACCGCCGTTATCGCGGAAAAACTGCGTCCACGGCGCAAGAAAGGTCGTGTAATCATCGCTTTGCACATCAAAATAAAATCCGCGGATGAGCATGGCTGCCGCCGTGAGCACAAGGGCGCACACGAGCAGAGCCTTATCGCGAAAAATTCCCTGCCGGTAAAGCAGCAGCATGGCCACGCCGAAGATCACGGCAAGCGATATGAGGTTAAAAAGCTCCATTTTTACTCCGTTTCGTACAAAAAAAGCGGCTGCCAGTTATAGCAGCCGACGAAAAATTCATTTTTCACAAAATATTTCTTGACATAGCTATATATACAATGATAGAATAACTTGCTATGTTATCATGTGGTGAAACGACTGGCACCCCAGTGTTTACAATCACAATATACCATCAACCAAACGTAAATACAACACCGAAGTGAGCAAAATAAACAACTCACCCGGGCGTTCTCAATTACGATTAAGGAGTGTGTACGAATGCCAAAAGACGTTCTCTACGGCAAAACTCTCAGAAAGAGCTTTGCACGGTACGAAGAAATCCAGGACATGCCCAACCTTTTGGAGATTCAGAAGAAGAGCTACAAGTGGTTTCTCGAGACCGGTCTGCGCGAAGTATTTAGAGATACCGACGCCGTGACCGACTATTCCGGCAATCTTGAGCTGAGCTTTGTGGATTATTCCATGGACGAAAAGCCCAAGTATACGGAAGAAGAGTGCAAGGCACGCGATGCAACGTATGCGGCGCCGCTGAAGGTAAGCGTGCGTCTGCGCAACCTCGAAACCGAAGAGATAAAGGAGCAGGAGATCTTCATGGGCGATTTTCCGCTCATGACAGCCGGCGGCACATTTATAATCAACGGCGCCGAGCGTGTTATCGTCTCCCAGATCGTCCGCAGCCCCGGTGTGTACTACGATAAGACCACCGACCGCAGCATGACGAGCATTTACGCGGCGACCGTCATCCCGTATCACGGCGCATGGCTTGAGTACGAGACCGACGCGAACAACACCTTCTATGTCCGTATAGATAAAAACCGAAAGCTTCCCATCACCTGGTTCCTCAAGGCAATGGGCAAGTATGATGAGACAAAGCCCGAAACATGGCTTTCCTGCACTCCCGATCCCATCGTCGGCGCGACCACAAACGAGCGCCTGAAGGAGATCTTCGGCGATGACGAGCGCATAGCCGTAACCATTGATAAGGACACTACCACCAGCCGTGACGAGTGCCTTATGGAGATCTACCGCAAGCTGCGCCCCGGCGATCCTCCCACTGTCGAAAGCGCCGAGTCCCTGCTCGACGGACTGTTCTTTGACCGCCGCCGCTACGACATCTCCAATGTCGGCCGCTATAAGTTCAACAAGAAGCTGGCTCTGCGCGGCAGAATAAACGGCTTTACGCTGGCAATGCCCGTTGCAGACCCCTCGACCGGCGAGATAATTGCCGACGCAGGCGAGGTCATCTCACGCGACATGGCCGAGAAGATCGACGCTGCCGGCGTCGTTGAGGTCTGGCTCGATGTTGACGGAAAGACCGTCAAGGTATTCTCCAACGGCATGGTTCCCCTGCAGAGCATGGTCGATATCGACCCCGAGGAGCTTGGCATAAAGGAAAAGGTCCGCGGCATCGTCCTCAAGAGCCTCATGGAGCAGTACTCCGGCGACGCTCTCAAGGAAGCGATCCTTGAAAATATAGATGTACTTATCCCGAAGCACATCGTTGTTGACGACATGTTCGCATCCGTCAACTATCTCAACTGCCTTGCCTACGGCATCGGAGAGAAGGACGATATCGACCACCTCGGCAACCGCCGCGTCCGCTGCGTCGGCGAGCTGCTGCAGAACCAGTTCCGCATCGGCTTCTCCCGTATGGAGCGTGTTATCCGCGAGCGTATGACCCTGCAGGATCTCGACATCGTAACTCCTCAGAGTCTTATAAATATCCGTCCCGTGACCGCGGCGATCAAAGAGTTCTTCGGCTCCAGCCCCCTGTCGCAGTTCATGGATCAGACAAACCCCCTGTCCGAGCTTACTCACAAGCGCCGTATGTCGGCACTCGGCCCCGGCGGCCTGAGCCGTGAGAGAGCCTCCTTCGACGTCCGCGACGTTCACTACAGCCACTATGGCCGCCTGTGCCCGATCGAGACTCCCGAAGGCCCGAACATCGGACTTATATCTTACCTTGCTTCCTACGCAAGAGCAAACGAGTACGGCTTCCTCGTCGCACCTTTCCAGAAGGTCGAGAAGGGCACCTGCCGTGTCACCGATCAGGTCGATTACCTGACGGCCGACATGGAGGATAACTACATCGTTGCTCCTGCGACCGAGCCTCGCGACGAAAACGGCTGCCTTATCAATAAGCGTATAACCTGCCGCCACCGCGACGAGATCGTCGAGGTCGACCGCGAGAGAGTTGACTACATTGATATAAGCCCCCGTATGATGGTATCCATCGCTACCGCGATGATCCCGTTCCTCGAAAACGACGACGCAAACCGCGCACTGATGGGCGCGAACATGCAGCGCCAGGCAGTGCCTCTTATGACAACTCAGGCGCCTATCGTCGCAACCGGCATCGAGCACAAGTGCGCAGTTGACTCCGGTGTTGTCGTTCTCGCGGAAGGCGACGGCGAGGTCGTCCGCGCCGATGCGCAGAACATCTCCATCAAATACGATTCCGGAGATATAAAGAACTATAAGCTCATAAAGTTTGCACGCTCCAACCAGGGTACCTGCGTAAACCAGAGACCCATTGTTTCTCTCGGCGAGCGCGTTCACGAGGGCGACGTCATTGCAGACGGCCCGAGCACCAAGGACGGCGAGATATCCCTCGGCAAGAACATCCTAGTCGGCTTCATGACTTGGGAAGGCTACAACTACGAGGACGCTATCCTGCTTAACGAGCGCCTTGTCATGGAAGATGTGTTCACCTCTATCCATGTTGAGGAATACGAGTGCGACGCACGCGATACCAAGCTCGGACCCGAGGAGATCACCCGTGATATCCCCGGTGTGGGCGACGATGCACTCAAGTACCTTGATGAGCGCGGCATAATCACTGTCGGCGCAGAGGTCCGTGCCGGTGATATCCTCGTCGGTAAGGTGACACCGAAGGGCGAGACAGACCTCACCGCAGAGGAGAGACTGCTCCGCGCCATCTTCGGCGAAAAGGCGAGAGAGGTTCGCGATACCTCGCTCAAGGTTCCCCACGGCGAGAGCGGCATAATCGTTGACGTCAAGGTGTTCACCCGTGAAAACGGCGACGAGATGAGCCCCGGCGTAAATCAGGTCGTGCGTGTTTACATCGCTCAGAAGCGTAAGATCTCCGTCGGCGATAAGATGGCCGGCCGCCACGGCAACAAGGGCGTTGTCTCGCGCATACTTCCGCGTGAGGATATGCCTTATCTGCCCGACGGCACTCCGCTTGATATAGTCCTTAACCCTCTGGGCGTTCCTTCCCGTATGAATATCGGTCAGGTCCTCGAGGTTCACCTCGGCTATGCGGCTCAGGCACTCGGCTGGAAGGTCGCAACGCCTATCTTCAACGGCGCAAACGAATCCACCATCCGCGATACCCTGCGTCAGGCCGGCCTGCGCGAGGACGGCAAGAGCGTCCTGTACGACGGCCGCACCGGCGAAAAATTTGATAACGACGTAACTGTCGGCTGGGTCTACTTCCTCAAGCTGCACCACCTGGTCGATGATAAGATCCATGCTCGCAGCACCGGCCCCTACAGCCTCGTTACCCAGCAGCCTCTCGGCGGCAAGGCTCAGTTCGGCGGCCAGCGCTTCGGCGAAATGGAAGTTTGGGCCCTCGAGGCTTACGGTGCGGCGTACACCCTGCAGGAGATACTCACTGTCAAGTCCGACGATGTCACAGGCCGTGTACGCACCTATGAGAGCATCGTAAAGGGCGACAATATTCCGCAGCCCGGCGTACCCGAATCGTTCAAGGTCCTGGTCAAGGAGCTTCAGTCTCTGTGTCTTGATATCCGCGTTCTGGATAAGGACGGCCAGGAGATCGAGCTCAAGGATGATGACGATGACGATTTCGTTCCCAAGATGAAGGACGAGATGTACGATACCATGTCCGATGACGACGATATCGAGGCCGAGGGCTATACGATCGAGGACGTTCCCGAGACCGACGATGATGATTTCGGTTTCATGTCCGATGATGACTACAGTGAGGAGGATGAATAATAATGAGTTTTACACCGTTTGACGCCATAAAAATAGGCATTGCCTCCCCTGAAATGATCCTTTCCTGGTCCTCCGGCGAGGTCACCAAACCCGAGACCATCAACTACCGCACCCTCAAGCCCGAGCGCGACGGCCTGTTCTGCGAGCGCATTTTCGGACCGACCAAGGACTGGGAGTGCCACTGCGGCAAGTACAAGAAGATCAGCTACAAGGGCAAGATCTGCGACCGCTGCGGCGTTGAAGTCACAAAGAGCAAGGTTCGCCGTGAGCGCATGGGTCACATAGAGCTTGCCGCCCCCGTATCTCATATCTGGTACTTCAAGGGCATACCCAGCCGCATGGGCCTGCTGCTCGACCTCACTCCGAGAGTGCTTGAGAAGGTCCTGTACTTTGCAAACTATATAGTCACAGACCCCGGCTTCACTCCGCTGGAAAAGTGCCAGATACTCACCGAAAAAGAGTATCGCGACATGCGCGAGAAGTACGAGGACGACTTTGATGCCGGCATGGGCGCCGAGGCAATAAAGAAGCTCCTCCAGCAGATCGACTGCGAGCAGCTTTCCGCTCAGCTCAGAGAAGAACTGGCAAACGCCTCCGGCCAGAAGAAGGCAAAGCTCGTCAAGCGCCTTGAGGTCGTCGAGGCATTCCGCCAGAGCGGCAACAAGCCCGAGTGGATGATAATCGACATTTTGCCGGTCATCCCTCCCGAGATCCGCCCCATGGTCCAGCTCGACGGCGGCCGCTTTGCAACAAGCGACCTCAACGATCTGTACCGCCGCGTCATTAACCGCAATAACCGTCTTAAGAGACTTATCCAGCTCAACGCGCCCGACATCATCGTGCGCAACGAGAAGCGCATGCTTCAGGAAGCCGTTGACGCACTTATCGACAACGGCCGCCGCGGCAGAGCCGTGACCGGCGCAAACTCCCGTGCGCTCAAGTCGCTGTCGGATATGCTTAAGGGCAAGCAGGGACGTTTCCGTCAGAACCTGCTGGGCAAGCGCGTTGACTACTCCGGCCGTAGCGTTATCGTTGTCGGCCCTGATCTTAAGATCTATCAGTGCGGCGTTCCCAAGGAAATGGCCATTGAGCTGTTCCGCCCCTTCGTTATGAAGAAGCTCGTTGAGGACGGCGTTGCAAACAACATCAAGTCGGCAAAGAAGATGGTCGATAAGCAGCGCACCGAGGTTTGGGACGCGCTCGAGGTCGTCATCAAGGAGCACCCCGTGCTGCTCAACCGCGCACCTACTCTGCACCGTCTGGGCATTCAGGCGTTCGAGCCTATCCTCGTTGAGGGCCGCGCGCTCAAGCTGCATCCTCTGGTATGTACAGCATACAACGCCGACTTCGACGGCGACCAGATGGCTATCCACGTTCCTCTGTCTGCCGAAGCGCAGGCCGAGGCGAGAATACTCATGCTCTCGGCAAACAACCTCCTGCGTCCGCAGGACGGCCACCCCGTAACCGTTCCTACTCAGGATATGATCCTCGGCTCCTACTACCTGACCATGAAGCGCATAGGCAAGGCCGAAAAGGGCGCAGAGCATGTGTTCGTCACCGACCCCGGCGACACCGATCTGCCGGCAAACGAGATCGTTGACGGCGATGAGTTCGTCGCGGCCGAGGAAAAGGCAGCCGCAGAGGGCGGCAAGGCTCCGTCTTACAAGCCCCTGCTTATATACCGTGACCCCAACGAGGCTGTCATGGCATACAGCCAGGGCGAGGTCGGCCTGCATGCGCCTATCCTCGTTCGTGTTACCAAGAGCTTTGACGGCGTTGAGAAGTCCAAGGTCATAGAGAGCACCGTCGGCAGGATAATCTTCAACGAGAAGATCCCCCAGGATCTCGGCTATGTTGACAGAAGCGATCCGGATCATGCCTTTGACCATGAGATCGGCTTCCAGGTCGGCAAGAAGCAGCTCGGCGATATCATCGACCGCTGCATCAAGATCCACGATTTCACCATTTCCGCCGAGGTGCTTGACGGCATCAAGGCAATGGGCTATAAGTATTCGACCGTGGGCGCTATCACGATCTCCATCGCCGATATGACCGTCCCCGAAGCGAAAAAGACCCTCATCAGCGAAACTGAGAACAAGGTCCTCGCAATCGAGCGTCAGTTCAAGCGCGGCTTCATCACCGATGACGAGCGCTATCGTCTGGTCGTTTCCGAGTGGGAGCAGACCACCAAGGACGTCACCAGCGCACTGCAGAACTGCCTGGATACCTACAATCCTATCTACATGATGGCAAACTCCGGTGCTCGTGGCTCCATGAACCAGATCCGTCAGCTTGCCGGTATGCGCGGCCTTATGGCTAACACCTCCGGTAAGACCATCGAGATCCCGATCAAGGCAAACTTCCGTGAAGGCCTCAGCGTTCTGGAGTACTTCATCTCCTCCCGAGGCGCTCGTAAAGGCCTTGCCGATACCGCACTTCGTACAGCCGACTCCGGTTACCTTACCCGTCGAATGGTCGATGTCTGCCAGGATGTTATCATCCGCGAGCCCGACTGCGGCACGCATGACGGCGTATGGGCAGCTGCCATCTACGACAAGGGCCAGCTCGTCCAGTCCTTCGGCACCAGCATCCACGGCAGATTCCCGGCAGTTCCCGTCTGCGATCCGCAGACCGGCGAGGTGCTGTTTGATACCGATCATATGCTTATGCCTGCAGACGCAGAGACCCTTGAGGCGCACGGCATCGAGCGCGTGCTCATCCGCAGCGTTCTGTCCTGCGAGGCTCGCACCGGCGTGTGCGCAAAGTGCTACGGCATCAACCTTGCGATCGGCCAGCCCGTCAGCGCAGGCGAAGCCGTCGGCGTTATCGCGGCTCAGTCCATCGGCGAACCCGGTACTCAGCTTACCATGCGTACCTTCCACACCGGCGGTATCGCAGGCGACGATATCACTCAGGGTCTTCCCCGTGTTGAAGAGCTGTTCGAGGCGCGCAAGCCCAAGAAGATGGCTGTCCTTGCCGAGGTTTCCGGCACGGTTTCCATCGAGGAGACCAAGAAGGGCGCGCTGTTTGCAATAAGCGTCACCAGCGAGGAAGAGGGCGAAACAAAGGTCTACACCGTTCCTCACTCGGCAGGTATTCTCGTCAAGAACGGCGACCATGTCGATAAGGGTCAGGAGCTGACCAGCGGCGCACTCAGCCCGCACGATGTTCTGCGCATCCGCGGCATCGACGATGATGAGTTCGGCCGTCCCGGCGTGCGCACCTATATCATTCAGGAAGTCCAGAAGGTCTATCGTCAGCAGGGCGTTGATATCAACGATAAGCATATCGAGATCATCGTTCGCCAGATGATGCGCAAGGTCAAGATCGAGGATTCCGGAAGCACCGATCTGCTCTCCGGCTCGACTGTCGATATCGGCGAGCTCAAGGCAGCAAACCGCAAGATCGAAGAGCGCATCGAAGCAGGCGAGGAGGGCCTCAGCAAGGCGACCTACACCCAGCTTCTCATGGGTATCACCAAGGCTTCTCTGGCAACGGAAAGCTTCCTGTCGGCAGCATCCTTCCAGGAGACCACCAAGGTTCTTACCGAGGCGGCTATCAAGGGCAAGGTCGATCACCTTGTCGGCCTGAAGGAAAACGTCATCATCGGCAAGCTTATCCCGGCCGGCACAGGACTTTCCATGTACCGCGACTTCAAGGAGCAGACCGATGATACCGTTACCGACGATCCTGCTCAGTACGTTGACCTGTCCGCACTCGTCGGCAAGACCAACGCACTTTGATAACGTAATAATAACAAAACCACCCGGCTGAAAAAGTCGGGTGGTTATTTTCACGAAAAATGCGGCGTTTATGAAGCGTGCAAAAAGTAACAGACTTTTTTGACACACTGAGCGGCGCATTCGCGCCCCTTTACTTTTTGCCCTGTTGGCGTTATCATATTGTCAGCAACAGTTCAGGAGGAGAGCATGAACAAAACAGCACTTATAATGATCGACATGCAGCGAGGCTTTATCGACCCGTCCTCGCCGATCTGTATAGCCGGGGCTGCCGGAACGGTGCCTGCATGCGCCGAGGCGATACGCTTTTTCCACGAAGCTGAGCTCCCGGTGTTTTACGCCGTGCGGCACTATCGCGCCGACGGCAGTGACGTTGAGAAAGCGCGCGCCAAGGTGTGGGCAGACGGGGGAAAGCCGCTGTCGGAGACGTGCAATGAGAGCATGTCCGATGCATTTCCCGAGGAATTTGAGGTCCTTGACTGCGACCGGATCATGATAAAGCCGCGCTTCTCAGCGTTTTTCGCAACGAGCCTTGACCTTGTCCTGCGCAGGCTCGGTGTGCAGACGGTCATACTGGCCGGCACGACAACGCCAAACTGCATCCGCACGACCTGCTACGACGCTCTGTCGCTCGACTATGACGTTGTCGTGCTCAGCGACTGCACATCGTCCGTAACGCCGGAGGTGCAGCGCGCAAACCTCGAGGATATGCAGCGCATAGGCGCGCAGATAATGACGCTTGATGAAATTAAAAACCACAGCTAAAGCTTTAGCCGTGGTTTTTAATTTTGTATCTTTTATTCGTCCTTTGAGATCATTTGCAGCGCATGCTCGAGAACACCGAGCACCGCGCTCAAATTCTGTTTTGCGCCGCCCTCGTTGCCGGGGAGGTTGAGAATGAGGCTTTTGCCGCGTATTCCGGCGACGCCCCTTGTGAGCATTGCGCGCGGAGTAAGGCCGAGACTGTAATGCAGCATCGCCTGGGGAATGGCCGGTATCTCTCGCGAGATAACGTCGCGCGTAGCCTCGGGGGTGATGTCGCGCTTGCCGAAGCCGGTTCCGCCTGTTGAAACTATGAGATCTGCGCCAAGCTCGTATGCGCATTTTATAAACTCGGCAGATATCTCGTGCCGCTCGTCGGGAACAAGCCCTCTGTAGATAACGGGGAAGCCTGCCTCCTCGAGCATCTGAGCGACGGCAGGGCCGCTTTTATCGACCTTTTCGCCTGTCGAGCATCTGTCGCTAACCGTGATAACCGCAGCTTTGTAGTCCATGTGACCCTCCTTATTTCTTGAAGCTGTCTTTAAGCGCAACCGCGCGATTGAATACGAGGTGTTCCGGGGACGAATCCTTGCTGTCAACGCAGAAGTAGCCCATGCGCAGGAACTGGAACTGAGCCGGAGCGGCAGCGCCCTCAAGCATCTTTTCAAGCTTGCAGCCTGTGAGAACCTCGAGCGAGTCGGGGTTGAGGCAGCTTATATAATCCTTGTCCGCAGCGTCCGGATCGGGATCGGAGAACAGATTGCTGTACAGCCTGACCTCCGCGTCGGCGCAGTTTCTTGCATCGACCCAGTGTATCGTTGCACCCTTGACCTTGCGTCCGTCGGCAGGATCGCCTCCGCGGCTTTCGGGATCGTAGGTCGCGAGGACCTCGGTGACATTGCCGTCGGCATCCTTAACGCAGCCGGTGCAGGTGATGAGATATGCACCCTTCAGGCGGCACTCGGGGCCGTCCGGATAAAGCCTTTTATACTTGGGAACGGGAACTTCAAGAAAATCCTCGGATTCGATCCACAGATCGCGCGAGAAGGTGACCTTTCTCGTTCCGGCCTCCGGATCGTTGGGGTTATTCTCAACATCAAGCTCCTCGCTCTGACCCTCTGGATAGTTCGTTATCGTGAGCTTTATCGGGCGGAGGACCGCCATCGCGCGCTGAGCGTGATCGTTCAGATCCTCGCGCAGGCAGTGCTCAAGGAAGGAGAACTCGACGGTGCTCGGAACCTTTGCAACGCCGATCCTCTCGCAGAAATTGCGGATCGACTGCGGCGTATAGCCGCGGCGGCGCAGACCGCACAGCGTCGGCATACGCGGATCGTCCCAGCCGGAGACGAGGCCTTCTTCTACAAGCCTTCTGAGCTTGCGCTTGCTCAGAACGGTGTAGTTTATGCCAAGGCGCGCAAATTCGATCTGGCGCGGCTTTGACGGTACGGAGACGTTGTTTATCACCCAGTCGTACAGCGGACGGTGGTCTTCATACTCAAGCGAGCACAGCGAGTGGGTTATTCCCTCGAGCGCGTCCTGAATGGGGTGGGCAAAGTCGTACATGGGGAAGATGCACCACTTCGTGCCCTGACGGTGATGCTCGATGTATCTGATGCGGTAGAGCACGGGATCGCGCATGTTGAAGTTGCCGGAGGCAAGGTCGATCTTTGCGCGCAGAGTGTATTTTCCCTCGGGAAATTCGCCGTTTTTCATGCGCTCGAACAGGTCGAGGTTTTCCTCAACGGGTCTGTCTCTGTAAGGGCTTACAGCAGGCTTGCCCGTATCGCCGCGATACTCCTTGAACTGCTCGGGCGTAAGCTCGCAGACGTAAGCAAGACCCTTTTTTATAAGCTCGACGGCGTATTCATAGGTCTTTTCAAAGTAATCCGAGCCGTAGAAAAAGCGGTCGCCCCAGTCAAAGCCGAGCCAG